>SXGU01218905.1_pt1 | contig 39928 bp, 41 predicted proteins | sample 3174531 | NCBI WGS metagenome assembly SXGU01 (sample SAMN11356863, study PRJNA531348) | freshwater metagenome | isolation source: freshwater sample F1-140 | place: China: Fuxian Lake, Yuxi | collected 2017-12-25 | reverse complement strand
TGAAGAATAACTCTGGAATAGGTAATCGCTACGCTGACCGCATTGTTGACAATCCGGCTGATGCAACTTTTCCAGCCGATTTCTTTAAAGACTTAGTTGGCGTTGGTGTAGGTTATGCTTCAGCACTGCGAGATGCTCTAACTGAAGTCTACTCTCCTGCTGGAACATTGATTACGAATATCGGGAGCGCCTATCAGCCAGAAACCACTACGTTTAATCTGGAACCAGAGATAGACCCAAACAATCTGATTAATGTTTGTAGCAATATGTTGGCTAGCCTTTGTACACTAACTGATAATAGTAGCCTGTTATCTCCAACAACGCCTAAAGAAATTGAGGGTAGTGGTAACATTTTAATTAATGACTTAATGGCGCTTACCAAGCATCTTACGACAAAAGGCATTCAGGATACCTCGACAACGCCTGAAGAGCAATCGCATTGCGGTGTAATAAAATTTGGAGACGAAGGGTTTACTAAATTAAAGGCTACGGACGCTAACGGGAATATGGTTGCAGTAAGCCCACTGGCGATTGCGTTAGAAACTTACGATGCTGTCTTTGAAGACCCACTAGTAGACCTTGATACAGTTTTGCTTGTCGTTGATACCCATCCTAAAGTTAATCGTTTGGTGTTTCATCCTGAAACACCGTATAAATTGGTTAATGCAGTTAAAACAAAAGTTAAAATAGAATGCGTGGTAAATTCTCACAAGGTTGTTGATTCTAGATTAACGATAGCGCAAAGGAAACCAGTTATATCAACAGAAGAAATTGAAGAAAGGCCAAGGTTTTCTATCGACAACGGGATGCTAACGTTCCATACACCAGACATCCATATAAGTGATTTTGAAAAAATTGGCGAGTCTATATTCTACGGAGTAACTTTTCATCCAGAGACATCACCTGCCTTAGCGTCTTTAGTAGAGCATTTACTCCAAGACAAAAAGGCAACAGATCGTTTAGACGAATTGGCAAAAACCAGTAAATACCAATTTAGTACCGACAACAAAGTATTGTTTGTACATACCAACAATAAAGACGATCTAATCTTACTGTTAAGTAATTTCAAAAGACTCATTAAACAATGTTTAATATCCAGAGAAATGTCTACTGAAGATATCTCTGATTTACAACTTCGATTTGCTGAGGTTAAAATCAGTTGTTTAAACGGTATTTAATAATGGTACTGACAATTGCTATAGTACTTGCAGGTACTGCGGTTGGTTTTTGTTATTTTGTAAGATTGGTCTATTTGGCAATGTCATAAGGAGTTACTAATCGAATGTTTAAAATACTAGTGCTCTGGTTCGCTATCGCAGGGGGATGGATCTTTATCTCTGTTGCGCCAGAACCGCTAGATGATCCACCACGCCTGCTGGGTAACCAGCAGGTTTTAGAGAGCCTACCAATCCATGACCTATGGCGATTGCGGGTAGATGGTACCGCGCGTACTTGGGACGCGTATGGACCAAAGTGGTGGAAAACTCTGGCTCCCCCTTCATAATGCGAAGCGCCCCATTAGCAGCCCTTAATGTGGTTGTTAATGGGGTATATTCTATCCCTAAAATTAAAAAATGTTGACTAACCTTAAGGAATTTTCTCATGTTCGATCCAGAAAACAATGCAGCACAAAGAAAGAAATTAATCAAAGCCACGTTGATTGGTTTAGCAGTAATTGTCCTTTTAATCTTTGCTTCCGGCAGCTGGTACACAGTCGACCAAGGCGAGCGCGGCGTGCATTTGCGTAATGGTAAAATAATCGGCACTGCTGAGCCTGGTCTGGGGTTTAAACTCCCGTTAATTGATACCATCGCACGTATATCCACCCAGACGCATACGATTTCCTACGAAGGTGTGCAGGCATACAGCAGTGATCAGCAACCAGCTACAATGCGTGCATCAGTTACCTTTAGTGTGCCTGTGGATCGTGTAGAAGAAGTTTATAGCGACTTCAAAAACATCGACGTTATGCAGGCACGATTGATCGATCGTCAAGTTCCTACACAGGTTGAAAATATATTCGGCAAATACACTGCTGCGTCAGTGGTTAAGAACCGGATTAAGTTTGGTACTGATGTTACCCAAGCTATTTCGGTTTCAATTATCGGTCCTGTAACCGTACATTCGGTACAAGTAGAAAACATTGATTTTAGCAATGCCTACGAGAAATCAGTGGAAGATCGCATGCGTGCCGAAGTTGAAGTTCAAACTCAACAACAAAATTTAGAGAAAGAAAAGATCAGTGCTGAAATCGCTGTTACCAAGGCACAAGCAGAAGCTGACTCAGCGGTGGCTCGCGCTAAAGCGGAGGCTGAATCAATGCGTCTGCGCGCTATAGCTGAGGCCGAATCAATTCGTCTGAAAGGCGATGCTGAAGCGTCTGCAATTAAATCCCGTGCTGATGCGTTAGCTTCAAATCAAAATTTGATTGAGCTTACCAAAGCCGAAAAGTGGGATGGCAGATTGCCAACAACCGTTCTACCAAACAGTGCGGTTCCTTACTTTAACACTAACAAGTAAATTGTAAAACGACACATAGCCCCAGTACAGTTAACCATAGCGGTTAACTGTACTGGATTTATGCCGTGTAGTTTTATTTTTGTACAGGCGTATATCATTGGTATGTTACTACCCACCTTAATGACAAAGGAATCAGTACTATGCATAAGTCGTTTAACGAATATCCTTTCGAAGCGCTGTTCGATTATTTGGATAGAAAACCAAGACTCCATACATTAGAAAGTCGTTTTGTAGTAGCTGAGTTCTCAGAACCATTGGAAGTACTGTTGTGTAACCACATTACAATGCATCGCAAAAGACACAACAAAACCGATTTCGAATTACTGTATCCAAACGTAGTTGCTTTGGTAGACAGACTACTCAGAATAATGGAGCAGCGAGAGCTAATCTACGTAAGTACCAATCTGGTTACTCTGTGTGCTGTCATTGGCGGCATTAATCACGCCATCGATGAACTAAAAGGCTCTGCTACCTTTAAAGTAGTTAATGGCAGATTAACTTTAAACCTTAATACTACTCACCATTTTTAATTTGGAATTAGAATAATGATTGATTATCTTTCAATTGTAATATTTATCTTGGGTTGCTTAAGTCCTCTAATCATGATAGCTGGTCATAAAGAAACTTTTGACCCTGCTTGTAGACTGGGGCAGTATCGGTGGTTGTTCTTGCGTAATGCGGCACCTGACTATATTGCTGAAATTGCAGAAACGACGCGTAGTTTCAAAGCCCATTATTTGGCATTAGGTTTTTTGTGCATGTTACTGGCCTTTGTACTGAGTGCGACTTATGCGCGTTATAACGGTCTGTTGACATGGAGCTTAGGTTGTTTTACAATAGTCTTCTGGGGAAAATGGGCTAGCAAGTACGTGTCGTTTTATCATTGGGTGTACGTGAAACACAAAGCGTTGCTTTGCGAACATGCTACAGTTGATGACCTAAAGAAAACAGACGTTTGGTTAAAAGTAGTGAAGGTAATAGAACATCCTTTATTAGGGTTTCCTGACGGTCGTGGATACATAACCGATGTTCCCTTGCCAGAGCAATACGCACCTTTTTATTATCACGTGGTCTATCGTCCAGGTGTAAATGAAAACCCAGTACACGAAATGCTATTGTGTTCTCAGAAACAAATAAACCACGTGTTGTTTCATGATCCAGAGTTCGTAAGATTAGTGCTAAATGAAGTACTTCATTTAGCTGACGTAGTTACTGGTCCGGTAACGTTTGTGCCGGTAATCCCTAATCAGAGTAGGTACACCATAAGTGCCGGTACTACTTTGAGTAAACCCAAACCACCGCCCGGTAGAATATACTTCGAACACCAGCATCCACCAAAATAAGAGAAATTAATTATGCAGTATGACGAAGATTTCATGGAGTGTTTGAAAATGATGGTGTTGAAGATGTCAGCTATCAGCGGGTTCGATATCACCCCTGACTGTGACTTCCCAACCCTATTTAAAGAACACGTAGATAAGTTATACGGCTGGCAACTTGTGGCGGCGTTTGACTCAAAAGAAGGGTATCTAGGAGGGCGGTATTTGCCGCCTCACTGGCGTGACGATAACGCATTACATGGGTTTAAAGTAAGTGCTTCTATAAAGACAGCGGCGGCTGAGGGGGTAGATCCCACTGCTAGTTTGCACGAATGGTACCTTAGCTTACCTATTCAGCATGTGGTATGCGCGGCAGAACAGTGGCGTAATCCAGAATTACCCGATGGGGAGATCATTATTCCGTCTCCTCGCCACAGCGATAACACCTGCCGTAAGTTAAAATCTTTATTAGCACCAGATATTCGGTCAGCAATGAAGAAGACAGGGGTAAGTAACGAGACCTATGAACAAGGGTTCATTAATCAGTGGGGTGAGTTCTTAAGTCGTCCTTTAGCTTTTGCTATTGTAAAACGGAATGGCCAGGGTTTTAACGATGAGCGTAATGGCGGCGTTCAATGGCTCTCTAGCGAAGGTATTTATTGAATTAACTAATCACTACTCAAGACAAGAGGAGTTTTACTGTGGGTACTAAAAACCAAAGAGAAAAAGAAAAGCGTCAGAAATGGTTCGGCAACAGAGGCATTATTACTACGCCTAACTGCACTCAAATAAAAACCAAGATTGAAAAGTTAGTAGATCCCTCTTGGTCTACTTACATTCCTGCAAAATGTTTGGATGCACTTGGTCCTAATCATGCAGTTATTTCAATTGTGGATAGCTATACCCCGCGTCCTGATTTGCGTCGTTTTACAGCGTCATTACCGTTAACTATCCGGCCTCAATGTGATCGTCCGTATGAAGATCACAAAGATGTTACCCCAGAGCTTGTAGAAAGCATTGTAAGCTTCGTGGTGGCAAATCAGGATAAAGGCCTAGTGATTCATTGCGGTGAAGGTAGCGTGCGCTCACCAGCCTTAGCGAAGGCTTTAGAGTACACTATGGGTATTGCCGTGAATCAAAGAGCACCAGGATGCATAGGTCATACCGGAAACGCTGATCGTGCTTTGTTCATGTCTTTTCGTAAAGTGTTTAAAGACTTGTATCCCGATGGTGTCGAAGGGTTTATTTAGTCTGTAAATTACTACAGATACACTGATTTTATGTATACATTTGCTGACGCTAATCGACAAGGGGCTTATGATGTCTAGCTTAGAAATAAAAGATTTAAATGGTTTAATTAAAGATGCCACCTTGGCATATGTCAAAGCAGATGAACCTGACTTTGACGCTAAGACGCAACAAAAAACTGACTACGTGGTTACAGCGATCGTGGACAGCGCTACTGGTAAAGAGTTTGCTAAAACATTCCCTAAAGCCAGCTGCACTATGATTGAGACTGCTGAGATTAAAGACAAGTTCCGCATTGACCCTCCCAATCCAGAGGCACCGATTCACTATGCAATTAAATTGCGTAGTAACTACATCGCTAAAGGCGATATTCCTAATACCGAAATTCGTAAAGGGGATATCTTACCGCCTGAGTTCACACCAAAGGTGTTCTTACCTACTGAAGCTGGTGATGTAGATATCACTCGTGAAAAACGTGTGGCTAACGGTAGTAAAGGTAATGTAGCGTTCCGTATTCGTGATGATGCTCAATATGGTAAATCAGTTAAACTCAATGCGATTCGTGTAACTGAGTTTATTGAGTACGAAGGCGCTAAACCGGGCGTGCGTACCAATAGCTTTGGTGAACCGGTAGTTGACAATGGGCAATCTCATGTATCGATGAATCGTCCTGCGCCGAAACCTTATCAAGCACCAAGCGAACCGCAAGATTCTAATGAACCTTACGTAGCACCTACACCTGTGCGTGCAGTAGATTTAGATCTGTAAGTCAACATTACTAGAGAGCAGACAATGTCTGCTCTCTATGCCGTCATTACTAAGGAAATGAATAATGTTAGAAAGAGAACCAATTGACACAATCGGTACCTACAATAAATTTATTGATCGTGTGACCACTGTTCTTAAACAACACGATATTGCTTTGCTAGTTCCCATCACACCGCGAATTGTCAGAGAATCGAAATACTTACGATTCCAGATTGAAACAAATGGATCAATGAGTATTTATTTAGACGATGTAGCCATTGTACGAGAACTGGTTACCAATCGCATCTTAGATACCTTTCGATTAGGTGTAAGTAACGCGCTGCGGCATCTGTTGTTTTCTTTAGGGGTTGCGTTACAGACATCGCGTGAATACAAGCAGTACGTTGAGTCTGTTATTGAAAAAGGTTTCTGGGAAGGTATCTATCAACCAGCCTTACGCAAACAAGCAGAGTACCGCTATAAATCAATCACGCTTACTCGTGAATCAATGCACGAGGTTACCTTCACCCTGAAAGGCGATACCGATTCCCATGTAAATGGAATCGTATTTAATACTATTTTACTAGGAGATTAAAAGTGGAACGTTTAATGCGCGAAATAGCCATGGGACCTTCTGATACATCAACACCACCAAATAAAGCGCCACGAGCACAACGTCCTTGTATTCGTTTATTAGCACCTATCCGTAAGTTCGATCCTGCCTTTTCTACTATGGTTGGCGCGTCTGCCCATGGATATGTAAAACAAGAAAAGAATAAACACCCCGATTTACCTTCAATCCATTTTATCGATATTACGCGGTGTCCTGAGTATGTGGATAACCTATCTATCAACACGGTGCTGATTTCAACAACTTTCCATGCCTTACTTGGCGACGAAATGTTCATGCCGCCGAAATCGCCTAATTATCGTAACGGTAGACCTGAGCTCTACGACGCTTGGCCTCCCTTGTTATTTACTAACGATTCGTTTACCCAAACGTTAGCGCTACAGTTAATGGAGCAGCGGTTCGATCAGATTGTGGTACTTGGTGGAATTGAAGATTTAGACACCATTGTGAATATGGCTGGTGATCGTGATGTTTACCTACAGCCGCTGTGGTTTAAAGATACCAAATACGCTAAAGGCGCCAGCATACCAACTGCCAATTTTGAATTTAGCGATAACCTACTGCGTAGGATTTATAGCGATGACGCTATATATCGGGTACAACGTAGTCCTGTGACGGCATAAAGAGTAGGGAACCCCTACTCTTTGGTTTGTTTAGCTTACGCTGATCTCGAATTCTAATGGAGTACCGTTGGCGCTGTTATCAAAAAGCAGCGCCGATAGTTGAATACCGCTGATAATCAACGTTCTTGAAGCAGTTGCTAAGTTAATGGATGTCGGCACGTACGCTACGTTAGATTCGAATTGTGCTTCGGTGTAGTTTGATGGATCGTTGTAGTCAGCGCGATAGTCAGCGTTGTAGATAGGATCGCCTACCTTTTGTTTGCGTTTGTGAATGTTGATGTCGTATCCTTCTAAAGCAGGACGATATTTAACATTCACCGTGCCGACATTATTGATAAAGGTTATTTGGTAGGTACTTGCTTTTGGATTAACGGGTACAACTGTTTTATCTGATGCTACTGCTGTATAGAAAGTCATGTCGCTAGCCTTTGTGAAAGGGTGAGGGGTTCATAAGAAAAGTATCTACTGTGATTTTATGATTCCTCAACCCAAAGCTGTTTAAGGAAACTCCCCCAATGTCTACCACTTTCAATGAACGTTTCGTTGTTTGTCATATTCTTACTAAAGAGATCCCTTTAGAAGCCAGCAGAGCTATTAACACTGCGTTAGTAGCAGAAATGTTTAAGATGTTAGATCTAGGTGAACCTGACGTCGAAACAGACGAAATGGGTTTAGTGCCTTGTGATGATATTAATGTCCTTAATACAGAGATTACTGTTAATTACTGCAAGAACAATATTCCACCCGTAGTAGCTATTGTTTATGATCAATGCATCTGTTCGCAAGCGTACGAGGTCATGAATGAAATAGTAGAACAGTTTAGCGGAGAAACTTACGCAACTAAAGTAATCTCCGTAGACGACGATATTTATAACTGTTTGTTATTCACAGTAAACATGCGTAGTGTGGCTGAGTTCTTAGCCGGCATTAATCGTGATGATGTTTGCTTGGTTAATAGCGACTACATGGACGCGGTGTATGGTCAACAAGGAGCAGGGTAATCCCCTGCTTTTATGCCGCATAATAAATATTTACTAAGTGCTCTAATTACATAGAGTATTTACAAATTGAAATTAGATTATTTCAGGCATATATAATTACGATGCAAAACCACTAAAGTGTTTTGTTTCTACTCTAACCAAAGGGAAAATAAAAAATGAAATCAAATTTAGATAAAGTGCTGTCAAACGGTAATTTAACCGCATCATTAATTCATACTTTGGGCGCACTCTCTGCATCTAAGGACTCAATCTCAGGGTTCTACACCATAGGTGATGTAGTCGGTAAATTCATTGAACGCTGTCATCCTGGTTTAACGCTTAGTAAAGAAGACTACAGAGCAATAATGAGTCGCGCATCGACAGCGTTCATTCAGACGCTGGATAAGAAGCGGTCTGATTTGCGACGCAGTACTTGTCGCATGTCGCCCACCTATCAAACACACATGTCTAGTAAAGCAGGTTATGGATACCGCATTGGTACGCTAATTACCCCAGGGATTAACTCAGACATTATCAGAGATTCAAAACTGTTAACCCTACAAGCAGAGGACATTGCAAAGAACCCTCTGGAAACCATTATTACCCTCATGCAGGGGTTACCAATTCTACAGTTAACTGACATCATCAGCGAAGCTGTTAGATTGAAGGATAGTCATTATCTTTCAAAAATGGAAGAAGCGCATAACTTGGCTTCTCGACTAAATGCGTTATCATCATCATTAAACTAAAACTAATCTGTAAGGAAAAGTGCTATGCAAAACGCTACTAATAAGAAAACCGTCCCACACGTTGCTAAACGCCCACCAATAAACGATGAAATGGCCCGTAAGTTCTCGGGCGCTTTGGAAACTGCCAAAGCAAAAATCGTTAAAGGTGAAGAAAAGCCGTATGACCTCGGTGTGCTCAGTATGACTGCTGAACAATTAGACGACATTGCGCAGCATAAAGCAGGTGTGGTCGGTAGTATCAAAGAATGGAACGCCGTAGTACGCGATGATTCCTTAACAGGAAGAATCGTAGCAGGTGATTACAAGCTGTTGTGGATCAAGACCAACAAGTCTACCAGCGAAGGAACTTTGATTCTTTGCGGTACTGATCCACGTACCTTCGAAATGCTGCGTAAAGGTACTGAGAAACTGTGGTTGAGTTACGGTTTGTCTGCTGAACATGTGCGTCGTCTCTTCATGATCAAAGAGAAGTTGAAGTACGTGTTGGCGTTGGGGTTGTCTAAGGTAATGAAAGACCCAGTGCTCAAAGAGCGTTGGTTAACTCACCCTGAAGCATACGGTGCTTTTACAGTAGAAGAGTGGCGTCAAAACAACGTTGATCTCATTAACAAAATGAGTGATGTGCGTGAGTTGACATTTGCTCGTCTGGTGAAAGCACTGAGTTCCTCAACCTTCGGTGCACCTGAAAAGGCTAACAAAGGAAAGCGTTGGAACAAGTCGCCAAAACGTCCAAATGTTGCAAAGCACAGTAACAAGCCAAAAGCAACTACTAGCGAGTCAGATGTGTACGGTAGTCGTGATGTAAGCGAAGTAAATGGTAATATTGCAGAACCGGTTGTAGCGGCTGAGTCTGTCGTAGAGTAATGATGATGACTGCCATACACTCCAGTAACCCGTAATGGGTTACTGGAGTGTATGGGTACTAACTGTTTTTTTTCGTTACTGATGCACTTCTACATGGTAGGTTGTATCAGCGCCGCTGTATCCGGTGTCATCCAGCATCAACGCAATGAAGTCGCCTTCAAAGTAACGTGTGAGTTTGTCTGACGACATGTCAACCACACCACCTGTAACTCCTTCGAACTCAATATCAGGATAAAGGGATGCTGGTTTATTCTCATCGTCAATTAGGTAAGGCTTAAGTTTTACTGTAACCTCACCATCAAGACGACCGCCCAACGTGATGCGTGTTTTACGATCACCGCGACGAATTAGAATTTTGCTTTTAGCACCGCTGACACATGGATAGCGTGCAGGGTTCTTTGGCAGAGCTATTTTTCCGGTCATAATGGGAATACCTTTTTTGTACAAAAGTGAAGAAAAGTGTGCGCTACATAAAATTACAATACAGCAACGTGGGTTCATTTAGCATTTCAGCGCTATATGTCCAATCGTTCCCTTCCAAGTCTTCTTTAAGATCTTCTAAGGAAACATCAACGACGGTACCGACGTCAATACCCATAATACTGGCAACCTGATCTTTACTCCACTTTAAGATATCTTTAGAGCGAGTAGAGATATTTTCTTCGTTACCAGTATCCAAATACAAATTATAAACATATACGTGTTCATCTTGATCCATGCGATCTAAACGAGCAGTTGCTTGCTTATACATGTACTCTCTAAAAGGAGCGTCTGCCATGATAGCTACATTCGCCATTACAAGCGGTACAGCGGTCGATAGTGACTTGTAGGTAGCAATGAGTGGGTTAAGATCTAGATCGCGCTCAAAGGCCTTTAAAATGGCGCTTAGATCTTTGTTAGTATCTTGGAAGACAACAGCAGTACGATAACCTTCAAACCGCAGTTTAGTTTCAGCAGATTTTAATGCTTCTACATAACTCGTAAAAATAACTGTCTTCTTTATACCACTATCAACCAGTCTGCTCAACTCAGCATGTTTGGCTACATCGGCAGCACACTCAGCTCTGCGCTTACCCACAATACGCCCCAACGCTTCACCCTGTACTTTAAGTTGTACATATTTAACAACCGATCTTGCGTCCTTAAAAGCGTTCTTTAAGGAATCGGGTAGTTTAGGGATAATCTGTTTCAACTCGTATTGATTGCAAAACTTTACTTCCTCTAGCACTGGACTAATGTCGTAGTGCTTTTGAATGAGCCGAATATAGTCTTTGTATTTAGCAAAGTCAGAGAACTCGTGTTTTGTTGATAAAGTAGCTTGATGTGAGTTTAAAGCATCGTCGAATACTTTCTGATAAGTGCTTTTGTTCGCTTGATAGAATTGGAGTTGTTTACGGATAAACTCAGCCATCTCATCGCGAATAGCACCTAGAGTATATCGGCGCCAGTCGGGTACAGTAACTTTAACATCAGTTTCGGTGATCTTACCGCCAGAATCTTTAATGATTTTGTGGCTAACCAACCCTAAGCGATTAGACAATATGTCTACAGCACGAGCAGCGTTCTTACCATAGACTTTCTTAAAGCGTACTTCCGCATCGTTATCAAAGAAAGCATCGATACAGTGAAGTAACGGAATCATTTCTGATCCTAGTGCTTTAATGGGGGTACCTGACATCCACAGTACATGTTTGCACTCCAAGTCTTTACACATTTTAATAAAGAGCTGTGTGCGCAAAGACTCCATCTCATTCAGGTTATGACATTCATCAAGAATAATCATGGGATTAATGTATTTACGTTTCTGCAATAACTTTAGCGTTTCACCCAAACCTTCGTAATGCGTAATGAGATATTTATCAGTTGGTCGGATTTCTTTACCTGAGCTGTAGATCCAGTAATCAGGCGTGTCTACAAAACGCTCTAAAAGAGTTTTCTCCCAAACAGCATGTACCGCATTATTAGGAGAAACAATAATAGTAATATCGGCTTTTAAACAAAGCGATAGTCCTAACGAATTAAGTGTTTTACCAGTACCGGGATCAGCTGCTAAGAGATAACCATTCAAACGAAACTTTGGAACAGCCTTGTTATAAACTTCTAAGAACTCTTGTTGATGCGACTTCATTTTCACTTTTAAAGCACGCAGTTCAGTAAAGTCCAGTATGTCAGGACTATTGACACTGAAGTTTTCATCTTCTGCAATAATGTCAGCAAGATAAGTATTCTCTTTTAACTGCTGGATGATCTGGTTTAATGTCCTTGTATTAGTCCAAGACTTGCGATCGCTAAGCATAATCTCTAACATGTACAGTACATCAACAGCAAAGAACCGACTGAAATGGAAAGAGTTCCGAGTGATCTTGGTAAACATGTGGAGATTGATTTTACTCGTACCCCAGATCTTACTAATGTCACGCGCCATGGTTTCAGCGGGTATGCCATTAATCTCAATAATGTTATCTTTCTCGATAACCTGTATAGCGCCGATTAAACGGCGGAATGAATCGAACATGACAGCAGCACCCAGTTATTAATAACGTAAACATAAAATCAATTGAATCGAAACTAAGGGACCAACAATGGAAAACATTTATTGTATTTATCACGCTGACTGTTTAGATGGCTGGGTCGCAGCACTAGGTGTCAAACAATACGCTCAGAAAAACAACATTGATTTTAAAATGGAACCGTACTATTACGGAGATCCCATTAACTACGACCAGGTTACTGAAGACACTACTGTTTATATCGTTGATTTTTCTTTTGATGCAAAAGTCCTTTTGATGCTTTCTGGGAAGTGTAGAAAAGTCTATGTCTTTGATCACCATCATGGCTGGAAAGACGAAGCAGCGGAGCTACAAGATTTTATTGAGAGCGAAATGGCTGTAAACAATAACATTGAAGTGGTATTCGATGAAACTCGTTCTGGTGCGTTGATTACCTGGGAACAATTGGGTTTGTATGTGCCTGATTGGGTTCGTGCTGTTTCCGACAGAGATCTTTGGCAGTTTAAATTAAGACTGTCTTCAGAAATTTGTCATGCGTTGCTATCGCATGGACTTGAATGGAATCTTTTCTGGGGGATGATGTTAGTTACTGATAATACAATTACCGATACGCTTGCTACTCAAGGCGACGCCATTGTTCGTTCTCGCAATCAAATGTCTAAGTTTCTAGTAGAGAACTCTAGAAGCGAAATTCGAATGTTTGGCAGTGAAACTGTTGATATTGTTGAGTGTCCTCGCGTACTGATCTCTGAAACACTAGAGATGGTTAACAAACTTAACAGTCACTACGTTACGCAGTTAGGTCGTGTCGATACCACGTATGCAATTGGTTATCACACGGCTAATCCTAATCGTTGGAAGTACTCATTGCGTGCTGGGCACAATAACGTGGATCTTTCAATTATTGCAAAACGATTTGGTGGCGGTGGTCATCGTCGTGCTGCAAGCTTTTATCTAAAGAACGAAGGGTATGATGCCATTACTACTTTAGAGCGTGCAAATGCAAAATGGTTGCGTGACGAAAGACCATCTGTATTGAAAAAACTAAAACAATACTTTACCAAAGACTAAGGAGTCTACAATGAGTGAATTTATACTTGATAACGATTTTGAAGGTTTACAAGCAGGTACTGCTCCAGTACCCATGGTAGCAATCGATTTATCTGCTGGTGTACGTATTAACCAGTTAACCGGTAAAACTTTCAATGGTGGTTGGGAAGCCATTGAGCGTCAGTTTGATATCATGTATCGCGAAGTGATGGAGATGAAAGAATCCATTGCTAACCGCGATTACAAAACGTTGCAAGACGATAATGCTGATGTTCTGTTTACATTGTCTGGAATGTATGGTATCAGCGGTATGTTGTTAGGCGGTGCGGTTGACTTTGAGCGTGTATGTGCCAATCAGTACGAAAAGTTTGATACTACCGCAGAGCAGGCGGAGTTAACGCGTGCTAAATATGCAAACTATGGAATGGAAACAGTAACACGTGAAGTAACTGATCCGCACGATGGTCGCGTATGGCATATTACGTTCTCTGCTAAAGACCAACTTGATGAAAAGGGACGCATGGCGGTAGAAGGTAAGTGGCTGAAGTCACACAAGTATCGCGATCCTGTATTAACGCATCTGCCAGCAGTGGTAGTCGAAAAGCTGCACATCGATAATCTGTAATCTGCAGTACAGCGCATAGAGAAGCATTCCCTGCCCGTAAAGGCAGGGAATGCTTTATGCCGTTAGTTACAACGTTTTACCAACTATAGCTTCTGCTTTAATCTCAACAATATTCGGTTCAATATTACCAAGCTCTTTCACAACACTGGGTTCTGTAATTGCTTGTGGGTCAACTGCAGTAGTAATTTCCCATGTAGACTGAGTACCTCCAATCACTAAGATTACGCGTTTAGTTGTACTGCCATTTAAAGAAGCGTCACCAATCAAACTAATGGTATCGCCTAAACGGATCACGCCTGGTTCGCTAGTGGCTGCTTGACCATTTTTCTCATAACGACCATTGGTAATCATTAAAGGCATGTCAATGCCGTCATCAGTACCTGCCACTGTAAATTCAGTCGTTTGATACTCAGCGCCTTTTACAGCGTTATTAACACGAGGGAACAACATGACATTAGGTGTTATATCAGGTGTAATTCTTGTTACTACTTCCCATGTAAAGTCAACACCGTTAATATTGGCCACTACAATTTCATTACCACCATAACTACCAGAGCTAGTGGTTCTTAATTGTACTTGGTTACCCAAGCTAACAACACCAGGTACATTGGTGAAGGGTTCCCACGTAGAACCGCGATTAATTGCGTATTCGCCATTGGTTACCATAATTGGTATGTCGTATCCAGACGTGATGCCTAAAATAGAAAAAACTTCAGATACAACATCGGTGTTTAACGGTGCGTTAACTGTATTGGCTAAGAGAATCTCTGTTGGCGATAAATCAGGAGCATTTCCAACAGAGACGTTGAACGTTCTAATAACCCCATTTAGATCCACTGTGCCAGTGTAGGTGGTAGCATATACAAGACCACTACGCACTCTGACTCTAAACCGTTGATTCAATTGAATTGTGGTTGCTGTAGTTATCCAACTACCATACCCAGTGCCACTATCAATCGAAATTTCACAATTACTTGGGGTGATTGGAATGCTTTGTCCGCCTACTATACCGCCAACAATAATGTCGTTAGAGATATACAGGGTATCTGGTATTCCGTTTATCACTGGATTTAATGTGAACACGTCAGGATCAGTGTCTACACGTGTGGTAACTACCCAAGGATAACTAACGCCATTTAAAGAAACACTGGCATTTGTTGTTTGAGCGTAACCAACTGGAGTAACCAATCTGAGTTTAAATTGCTCGCCCAGAATTAAGGTAGCCGAACTACTCCAGTTGGTCCATGCCAAATTACGGAATACCGCGATTTGGCAGTTGGTTGTAGTCGCCGTTACATTGGCACCAACACTAACACCAGCAATGGTGTAAGGAGCTGTTTCAATGTAGGTATTTAACACTTGGTTAGTGCTTGCTGCAATGGTAATTGGCGTTACCACTGTATTAAGTACCGAGGTTACTGTGAATGTTGTTGAGTACGTTCCCACAGTAACAGTACCACTTACTGTAGTCGCATGTTGATTAGAACTAGTCAATCTAAATCGCAGCTGATCATTTAAAAGAACAGTTGTACCAACATTTGACCAACTGCCCCATGTTGAGTTGCGATAGATTTGATACTCTAAACCAGTCACAGATAACGGCACTGGGTAGTTTGGAGAAACCGATTCTACCGTCACTGTGTTGGTCTGAATAACCGCATTTAATGCGGCGTTAGTCACCCCAGTTAGAGTAAAATTAGTTGGAGTTATGTCTGCCGTACCCGTGGTCGCCGTAAATGAGGTTGAGTAAATACTTACACTCACACTTCCTGTAGTTGCAGTATTTTGTTGAGTAGAAGAGCTCACTGCAACCTGCAGTTGATGACCGTTACTAATGGTAGTTGGAGCAGTGCTGTACGTACTCCATCCGCCGCCTGTGTTAATACGATATTGCAGATCACCGCTAACGGTCAGTGCAGCGGGCTCAGTTAAACCAGCGATTGTTACTTGATTAGACTGAATTAACGATCCAAACGCAGCATCCGTAATAGAACCAAAAACAAACGGAGTAGGCGCGTTAGTGACAACGATAGCGGGGAACGTAGTAGGAACGGCAGTTATTTGACCAGTGGTTACTTTTTGTAAGTACCATGTCTGTGCTCCGCCAACGTCACTTTGAATCAAACCGTTACCATTAACACCATTGTGCGTTACACCAAGGCTAGCCGGGGAAGGGAATATAATTCTATCACCCAACTCTACCGTAGGGATATAGTGTCTTATGTAACCTTCTGCTGTACTTGAAACGTTAGTTTGTTGCACTGAAACCAAGTTACCACCAGGCAAAAGATTAACAGTCACATTAAGTGTAGTCGTACCGTCACTAACCACTAGCGTTTGCTGACCAAACAAAGGGAAATTTTGATTGGCTATTAAAGCACCTGCATCAAAACCAGTAGAGCTAACATTAGTAAAATTGTAGCTACCTATCGAAGCGCTAACTGGAACAAAATTAGCAACTGTCCAGGTGTTTCTACCGCCCAGTGTTACGTTAACAATACTTACGGATGGACCTGCTAACGTAGTAACACTAAATGCTGTATTAAAGCTACCAATAGTAACAGTACCACTTACTGTAGTCGCATGTTGATTAGAACTAGTCAATCTAAATCGCAATTGATCGTTTAAAAGAACTGTACCGTCAGCATTTGACCAAGAACCCCAGGCGCTATTGCGGAAAATCTGATAATCTAGACCAGATACAGACAATGGTACTGGATAATTATCAGATACACCACTAACAGTAACCGCATTAGATTGAGTCTGCGTGCTTAGTGCTGAATTGGTAATAGGGGTCAATACAAAAACAGTTGGTGCAATGTCTGCTGTGCCAGTAGTTACAGAGAACCCTGTAGTATGGGTACCTACAGTAATAGTGCCCGTAGTTTCAGTGTTTTGTTGAGTTGCTGATGTTAACGCAACCTGCAGTTGATGACCGTTACTAATGGTAGTTGGAGTAGTGCTATATACACTCCATCCGCTACCCGTATTAATGCGGTACTGTAAACCGCCTGTTACCGACAGTGCAGCAGACGCAGTTAAACCAGCGATTGTTACTTGATTAGACTGAATTAACGATCCAAACGCAGCGTTTAGAACAGCAGTGAACGTAAATGGAACTATGGTGCTTGCTGGCGCTTCAGGAGCGGTAACACTAATCTCAACGACTTCGCCGGAACTAGCAACCCGTTGATAGATAGTTTGTTGTCCGCCTTTGTCTGTTTGGAAGATACCGCCAGCTGGTAATATTCTATTTACACCCACACCTAAAGAAGCAGGGGTAGCTAGAACAAACTGATCCCCAATACTTGCTGTTACGCCAGGGAAGTTAGCAACAGACCCCTCGACTGCAGTTACTGACGTCAATGTTACTGATGCCATGTCAGTAGGTGGTGAAAACTGAACCTGAATGTCATCAGTTAGAGTGCCGTCAGTAGCAACAACAGTGACTAAACCAAAAGCAGGAATTATTGAGTTTCCAGCAAGTGCTGGCGCGCTGAATGTGTAACTATTTCCAGAACCAGCTAAGTTGGCTACTGAGATACCATTAATAGTAACAGATGTTAACTGGCCAAGACCACTAACGATTAGTGGGGTATTAGCGTTGGCAAAAATTGTACCGTTATTAACTGAGGTAATAGGCATTTTAAAATCTCATTTGTTTGGCATAAGTTAGTAAGCTATTTCAGCCTCTTCTGGACGATCGATCACCGTGCTGTTAATGGACTCAGACCATCAAAGAACGGAGCGGTATTTTGTTGATACCAATTGGTAAAATCTAGCGTTAGACTCTCAAGCGAGACTTCTAATGACGATAGACTAAACTCATGCGAATAGGTTCTTCCACTACCACCGCGTCTAACCCATAGCGTAGTAGAAAAAGGAACCTCATCTTCAGGTACATCATAAACACTTTCTGGTTCAAACACCAAACCATTAGAATTATCCCAATAGAGCGTATCTGCCGTTGTTAGTGGGTTGTTCTCTTGTTCAAAGTGATAGCCTAAAAACTCTTCGTTATCTGCAATGATATCGTAGAAATTACTAAGCACGCCTTGCGGTGTTCTTAATGTTTCGGTGTTAGCAGGTAACGTAATAGCACGGAATATGTTTGCAGTGTTGACGCCTTGTGTCAATACCAAAGATCCGTTTAACGGAATTCTTGGGTATTGACCTCCGTCTACAAATGTCGGCATAGTTACACTAAAAGAACCCCCAGTAATAGTTACTGGCACTGATACTCCGTGAAAGTCGAGTGTAGCAGAACCATTAACAAAAGGAGACATCACCGTGCTAGTAAACTGGACACCCGGAGTGATGGTATTTGGTGCTGTAAATAGCGAATCATCTAACCATTGGTTACCATTGAAATTAAGCAATGATCCATTGTTTGCCGAGTTGATCAGATCAGGTAATACATTACCTGAAGTAATGTCTTCAGCAGAGTAGTGGCGAGAATCAGTACCGTTAGTTAAGTGCAGGTAATACAAGTCAAATGTGCTATGTTGACCAAAACCACTAACGCCAATGCGATCAAAACCATCAAAACCGGTTGTCCAAGTTTCTGCTATCTGAATTCCATTTTTAAATAACCGTAGTATATCTGGATTGGACGAGCTTTCAAGTCGGATTACACAGGTCTCATTAACTTCGAAAGGACAAGGGATTGTAAAACCTGAGTTACTGGTACCGCATATGCTAACAGCTTGTGCCGGAACGTTAACGCGAAACCAGCGATAGGTATTATTGGCGTATGACAGCGGAGCCAATACGTGGGTGTCGGCGTTAGCCAGAATTGTAATTTTGAACTCTAACGTCCAATCCAACGAAGTGTCTTGCAGAATTGGAAATATAACTCTGTCATTAACGCCATCAAAACGTAAAAATTCCATTATACGGGTCTCCAAATTTCTTTACCAGTAGTGCCGTAAAGACTAGTATTCAATGGCACTCCATTAGCGTTAAGAATACCGCTAACAATAGTACCATGGATATTGGTACCTGTTTTAGGCGCCCAAAGAGCAATTTCGACAGGATGACTAGGACCACCCTGTGCATTAATGATAATGTTAGATTCGTATGCGGTTATTCGTGTTGTGTTGGAAGATTGATAATTGTAATATTCCGAAGAAACTGAACCACCAATGAAAGTGTTTCGTTTAATATAAGCAGTGCTTTGGTTAGTTCCCGCGTTAGGACCAACATCGTTAGCACTACCATTAGATCGACAAATATTAGCACCACCAGTGCGAATAAAATTGTATTCTACTCGATGTATTAAATCAAAGGTAACAGGATGTCCAAGTACCCAAGAATTTAATAACTCAATAACACCAGAATTCGTTGAAGTCACAGTAGGTATATCGGCGTAGTTAAACATAATCTCGCCTCCTCCTGCACACTGTTTAGGAAATATCCATGAATTTGGATTGCTGGTGGTACCGTTAGTGAATACCAAACGGTTTCTATAAAAGACATGATCTTTTACGGTATAAAAATCATATCCGTGTAACCCAGTACAATTTTTGAAAAGGTTGTCACCCATGAAGATGGTGTGTCTCCCGTATCCCCCATCCAATCTAGAAAAACCGATACATGAGTTATTGTTGTTACCGGTACCTATTTTAAAGCAATCTTCAAACTCACAGCGCCATAGTGCTAAACCATTAACTTCACCATAGCCACCCACTATACCAAAATCGCTAGTACCTACGCCTTGGATTTTAATGCCGTATAGCGATATATTGTCGCTGGTGATGTTGAACTTCTGGTGGAATGTTGGCTGTTCGCCAGGCATTGATACCCATGAAGCTGCTAATAGTGAAGTCGTTGCATTTATCCCGACAGTCGATGGATAGTCATCGCCTTTAATGTGTAAGACTTTATTTATACTAGGACTAACCGAGTTGACACCAATTATAGTGTTTGCATACGACGCATAATTAGCAGGGGATGTCCCACTACCGTCACCAGTTGCATTTAACGCCATGAAATAATGATGTTCAGTCGTTACGCGCAAATCGAACAACCAGTGAGTGGTCCTGCCTTTTTGATCAGTTGCTCTAACACCAAAACGATACCTACCTAAAACTGGATTCTGCCAGGTTATCACGCCGTAGTTAGTATCTGGTCCATAAAAACCAGTTACGGGATCGCGTGACATTGTACTTCCTACTGACATACCGGCAGGTGCGTCGGTTAGTTCAAAAACGCAACCATAGTTAGCACCATACGCCCATAGTGGTTGTGTCCATTCTAAACCAGGATAGGCGTAGTTAAAGTTTTGTACCGTTTTATAGGTACGCATGTTTGGATAATACGCACGCATTTCGAACGGAGAATCGCTCGGTAAGTAGAGCTGATCAAACAGATACTCAGTGTTCAACGTGTTGGGTATTTGAATGTTACCGCTTCTAAATCTCCCGGCCAACGGGAACGTAGCGGTTTGTATTGACTGTGGATTTTGAATTCCCATGGTTCACCTTAAGTAGAGTAGAAGGGAACTAAATCCCTTCTATGGTTTATTCGTTACCGCGCTGTTAAAGGACTTAAACCATCAAAGTAAGGCGGGCTGTTTTGTTGGTACCAAATACTAAGGTCTAGTGACGGTCCAGATACAGCCGCATTTAATTCTGTTATATTTACCCTGAAGTAAAACATTCTACCGCTAGTAGCGCCTTGTGATGGTCTTAGCCACACATCAAAAGAAAACGCGTTCGATAAAGCACTAGTAGTTAGATTAGACAGAATCTCAAAACTAGGATTACTGGAAGTATCGTAATAAAGAACCGCCCCTTCTAAAATATGTCCTAATTGAGTTAATGCGTAGCCAAGCATTCTTTCTTCATCAACTATGGCAGATGAAAGCGTCACCTTCTTATAACCCGACGGCGCTGTGACAACAGCATTAATAGAGGCTGCCATTCCCGGTCTTACAAAGGTAAAACGAACCGGTGTGTTTAATTCCGGATACTCGGCGCCATCGAGCCAATCAGAAATAGAAAAGGTAGTTCTAGTGTTATTGCTGCTTAGAATCTGTGTTTGAATGCTGAGTACGTTAGCAGTAATGCTACTAACAGCGCCAGCGAACCCAGTATGATCGGCAATAATAGACGATTGACCAACGACGATTGGTTGACTATCATTAATGGCAGAAATAATCGCTAGTTCTGGTACATTAAAAACAGTCGTTGAACCAATATGAGTAAATCCGGGATAACCGTTAACAGCAAAACCTGGTTTAAAGGATTTTAAACGATGGGTGGTATCAGTTCTAGTAAAGTCAGCTACCGCATTCCCGTTTTTAATTGCAGATAGCTCTCCGGTGTTGACGTTGTACCGCATGGTAATAACATCACCTATTGTACTTGCCATTATCGCCGAAGGACCACCCACATTAACAGCAGTTCCATTTAGACCACCAGAGTCAATTCTAGCAAATAACAATTGCCAAGGCGCTATCGTTAATCTGTACAATGATCCGTCATCAGCAGTTAATGTTATCGCTGCACTATACGACGTTAAGTTACCTTGGGTGTTTGCATTAATAGTAATAGATGCGCTAATGAAACCGTCTTGATCTGGGATAGCGTTACCCTCATAACTCCACCCACACCAAGCACCAGACAATCCATTAGGACGGTATCCTGCTGTGGCGATAACGCCTGCTGCAGACGAACCTAAGGATACATTCCAGCTAACTGGCGGAACTGCAGGATCTTGAATGGGGCTTCCTGCTAAAGCTAACGTTATATTAGGCATTTTCTGTCTCCGTTACTGACGCTATTTCAGCGCCTTGTTTACCCAGATGAGTAACTCTAGCAGTCCCAGTTAATTTATGTTGAGCAGTAACATCGCTCAGTGCTAATTTCTGGTTTATGCCAACATTAATAAACGCGTTATGTGGTAATGCCTGACTACTATGAATGTTTGATGCAGTAGTTACCACTATGTTGTTTTCAAACACGGTAGATTCATCCAACGCAGTTGGTCCACCCCATCTAATAAATTCAACCTGATTGCTACCGGTAGAGATCAACGTGTTTCTTATACAACGAGTGTTTTCAGGACCTAAGCGTTGCCCAGCTGCGACGTTACCAGCGACCAAATGCTGGCGATTGAACGATACCAGTGATCCTTGAGAGATGCGTATGAAATTAAACAGCATCTCTTGTTCGTTACAGAACCATCCGCGTTGATTTGAGAATATAAGGGGACCTAAATTAAAACCGCCACTATTACAAACGTTAAACCTTGCAGTAGCCTTGCTGTTACCGTCTTTATGGTGAATCCAACTAGAACCGTTATTGTGTCCTGCAACTGACAGTGTTACAGTAGGTTTATAGCTAGCTGTATTAAACTCAACTAAGGTTCTATTAGTCCCAAACATGGTGATCTGTTGTATGTCAACTGTGCTATCGACGTCGCACTGAACTACCGCAATGTCTTCATGTAAGTGTGAAGAAGGTAGATCTCTAGGTGTTCCAGATGGGCTTCCAAGTGACATTAGTGCAATGCAGGCAGGGTTATCATTACCAATAGTGCCTGTGGTAACATTACGCCACTTACATCCCCACCACAAAGCTCTATCGGTCTTACCGCCATTATTGAAAACCCTAACTTGAGGATTAGTAGTAATACAACCATTAAACTCGATGCCGATAAATGCAAGATCCGAACATTGACTCCCGGCACCAAACTGCTCTGTAGTCATATCGAATATCACACCAGGTACAATCGCAATATGGTTTCTAGAACGATTCTCGTAGTTACTAAGGCCGCCAAACGTAACATTGTAAGTGCCAGCTGTTTTATAGATACAGATTTTTCCTGCATTGTTGTGCGCTGCTGCGAAAGTTTTCTTTGGAGTAGTCCATGTTCCAGCACCAGTATCGTCAACGGCGTTTACATCAGCGTAGATAAACTTACTTTCATCCACTGTAACGTAGTGAGTATTAACGATTTGCTGACCGACGCTGTCTTCGATTTGAACTTTAAACTTTCTTGTTAAGCCAACGTCTGCTAGCGACGGCGTCCATTTAATGGTATTGGTTTCTTGTATAAAGGCGTGGTTCATTACATTGGGAAGTTGTCCGTCTTCAGTTCTGGACATGACTTGCACTAAACCGCTATTACCTATGGAGGCGCCTTGAGGCGCCTCCAGTAGTGTAACTCTAAAGGGCGGTTTACCGCCTCTCCAACCTACATACGCGCGATAAGTCCAGTTGGTAGACGCAAACTTATGGTAAGCATCAGGACCACTGTTAGTTTTTAATGTCACCATCTCCATCTGAAAAGGAGTGGTTTCGTATTGGTAGTCGCTAGTTATTAACCAGCTACCGTCAGGATTCGGAATATAGTAGCTACTATCCAAAACGTTTTGGAGTGGATTGCGCGGCCAAGCTAATGAAATTTGATTTGGTGATGATGGTATTGTTGGCATTTTAAAACCTCATTTGTTTGACATAAATTAGTAAGCGATTTCAGCGCCTTCAAAACCCAAACGACTAGTTCGACTAGATCCTACTAGCCGACCTTGTCCGTCTACAGTAGTTGTTTGTAATTTGTCATTAACACCGATTAATTCCCAGCCATCCGAATTCGAGTAATTGGTACTAAAAATATCAGGACCATCGGTGACCATTAGGTTATCTTCAAACTTGACGGTTTCACAGCCTTGCATATAAGAATAACGCGGTAAGTAAACTACGCTACCGTTATTTCGACAGATTAACGTATTGCGATAAACGTATTGATTAATAGCACCAAGTCGCTGGCCGTTAGCCACATTCCCGGCTTGGGTGTTTTGACCATTCCACAGGATTGGACTACCACTGGTTAAGTTGAGAACATTAAAACACAGTTCTTGATTAAAGCAATGGAACGCACTTTGGTTAGCAAAACTAACGCCACCAAAACCATTATTAGGACCAGAGCAGTAATTAAAACGAGCCGTTATATCAGACGTTTTATCTTTGAAGTGGGCAGCGTACATTGGGGCGGATGTAGATGGAGGGAATGTAGTGACATTGTTTTCATACAGCACGTAGCGCGATGAAAATGTAGTCGTGTGTTGTATAAAGACAGTCTCGTCAGAACTACAGTCAGAAATAATAATATTGCGGTTCCAATATTCTTTTGGTATATCGATCAGTGCTTCCTGACTGCCAGATATGTTAGCGAAGAACAAACATGCAGGATTGTTACTGGTGTTACCCGTTTCTGTAATGTTAGTCCAACGACATCCCAACCACAATGCGCGTTCTATACCTCCACCAAAATCAAAAATATGGACAGTGCTATTAGCAGGAATCTGACCACTGAACTCAATGTTTATAAAACTGATATCTCTGCACCAACTACCGCCACCAAACTGACCTTGAGTCATATCAAAAATAACATTGCTGCCAACGCCAATAAACGATTGCATTTTACTAATGCCGTCATTTAAATAGGTCATTGCACTGAGTACTGGATATGTGCCGTCTTTAAAAAGACCAATCTTACCGGTAGGCATGGTGGCATGACCATCGAAATTAGCTAATGGTTCTGCCCATGTGCCTGGGTTAGCGTTATTCCCGTTTACAGAATCGTACACCAGAAAAGCCCCGGCGTCAACAGTACAGTACCAGGTAGCGAAAACAACCTTACGTCGTTGGTCTTCTACCTTTACTCTAAAGAACACAGTAGAACCAACATCTTCACCGCTGGCTTGCCAAGCAAGTACACCGATAAAATCTGGTTTGGTTAAAACCGTTTTACCAGTGGCTACATCTGTTACTGGTGTAAAAGTTTGTTCACGATTACCAGCAAACATTGTTGCGCCACTAGGTCCTTCTACTATGGTATAACGAAAAGGGGGTTTACCCCCTTTTATGCCGATTTTAACACGGTAAGGAGCACTGGGATGAGCAAACCGATGATAAGCATTTGCTTTAGATTCCATTAAAGGACCTAGTAACCGCATCTCTAAACCAACTGATGGTTGATTCGCTTCAGGCAATAAAAAACTTACATCAGTGTCATTATTACCTGCTGCTGAATAAACTTTGTTGTTACTAGAATTTAAAATAACTGCGCTTGAAGTTGGCATTGGTGGATATCTCCATTATTTACTAATTTCTCGACCATGCGTACCATGGAACTGAGTGGCATAAACCCCTTGAAGGTTCCCGTTGGCGTCTAACGCATTAGCTGAGGTAGGTAAGTGGCAGTCGATGCCAGTGATTGAATGTGTAATACTTGGCTGATGTGTCAATGGTTGATACGGGTTTCCTAGGTTAGTGTCAAGCACCACTACTTTCCAAGGCTCACCTCTAGACCGGTCGCTGATCACTACATCGTTTTCTGAAATAAAAGTAGATGCTTCATTTCTACTAAAGATGGTGATGTCACCAATAAATGTGTTACGATAACTCCATACAGGTGCTGTGGCGACGCCGTTTCCAGAACCACGCAATACTCTTAATGCGCCTTCATCTGTTTTCACTACATAGTTGTAGCATACTTCAAAGTTACCTGTTCTACCATCAGCAACACGAGCGGACATTGAAAGCTCTAAACAGTTACCAGCATGCGGTGTGGGAAACTCGTTTTGTCTAATAGAAAAAAATTGGTTATCGGCCGCTTTAATCCAAATTACACCTGAGCTAGTGCCGCCAGCAGCCTGATCGTAGAACCGGTTTTTCTCAATGCATGCATAACGAATCGTGTAAGTATCAATGGAAGACCAACCATTAAATCGTGTGTCTAGTCCATAGAAATCACAGGCTGTTTGTGTTATGTTTTTTCTGAAATTAGTTGAACCTAGATCACTAAAGAATAAACAGCTAATGTTATCTCCGTTGTTAGTTCCTATTCTTCCATTAACATTAAAACTACAATCATGCATGTGTGTATTGTTACCCTGTCCGTTGACACTAAACCATCTTGGGTTTGCGGCTGTAATTGGAGGATTATCAAAATTAATGCCTTGGATAATAGTATTGCTGCCGTTTATAGGAAATACAGTACCATTCGTACTTGTCCATGACGTACAGTCGATTGTAGCTTGTCTTCGGTTATAGGCAAACATGGTATTGAATAATCCAGCAACCCCCATGCTAGCAGTACCGTTTAAATCAGTATATGTACCATCCAACAAGCAAAGTGCTCTACCTTCAGTATTTTGCCCAGTAGCATAGGTCAGCGTCTGCCAAGGTGAGGCGTAAGAACCATTGTTAGCATTATTACCGGCAGGAGAAACAAAACGTATCCAGTCTGCATTGACATTGATTGTCCATGCAGCCAAACGAACCGTTCTTTCTTGGTCTACAATTAAAACTAAAACATCAATTAAACCATTTTGAGTAGGGGTATATTTTAATACACCATAATCGTTAGCATTTACATCATTACTAATTGTGGCACCTTGTGGTCCTCTAATTATCTCAAAGCGGAATGGAAAAGAACCTCCTTGTACTGAAAGACGGACATGAGATTCCATTCCTACGAATCCATTGTGATCGTAGTTATAAAGTCCTGCTTCCGAATTAACACAAGGTCTAACTACGCGCATTGTCATTTTTGCTGGAATAAAATTACCATTTGGATAAAAATCAAATGGTAATATATTTGAAGATACACCTGTAGCTACCTTAGTTGAATTAGGTACATTTTTTAAAGCAATAGTACTTGAAGTTGGCATTTCTGACTCCTTTTAATAGAGCGACACTTTTAAAGGTCGCTCTATTAAAAATTATTAAGGTCGGATAGATTTAGGGTAGTTGCCATCAAAAATAGGCGATGTACTTTGCGTAGTCCAATCTAAAAGACTAACATTAATTATACCTATTTTATTTACAGTTAAGTTGTGTAACTGTATTTCACCATTCGCACGTTGTAAATAACAAGGAACGGTAATTGGTAAAATATCTTTATTAGCTTCAATTTCACCAATTTCACTGATTTTAAAACCATTGTCAACTAACGAACCATTGACCATAGTTTGCGTAGGCCAGTAGAAACGCTCACCAGCAACTAAAGGTGTTCCGTTATCAAAATACCAAGTACCAATAAAGTCTGGGTGATTAGTAATAATATCACGCAGATCTGATGGTTCGCCATCAATATTTCGAATGGTGTCGAACCCCAAAGGCAAACTAATATTTTGTTGAAGAACTGATGTTGAAATGCCGTCGGTATATGTAACAGCAACATTAGTAGCTGGAAGTTTTACTGGAAGTATTTGTCCCTCTGCTAAACCTGACATTGTAGCTGTCAACGTACCACCTGCTACATTAATATCGGTACCATTAAAACCAGCTACGGTAATAGCAGTAATAGCACTGTAACCTTCCAAGGTAGCTGTCAGCGTACCGCCAGGCACTAAAGGATTGGTAGGATTAGTAACATTATTAGTGGCCTCGCTAATAGCGTACATCGCTACAGAGTACATATTGCTACTTTGAGAAGTAGGAATCCAACGACTAGTTAAATTTCCACCAAAACCGCTACTTACAGCACTATAAAAACGACCTAGTGCTTCGGTTGCACCCGCATTAAAATTATGGTCATTATTAAAATTAACAGTGTCTTCTAAAGCTAAGCGTGTACCTGAAGCAACAGACCAAGATGGTGTAAAACCATTAAGCAAAGCAGTAGCAATAACAAAATCATTAGGAGCTACGCCAGTGAAAGATAATTCTGGGTTAGTAAAAGCTTGTGCACTACGTTCGTAGCTAATATTTCTACTGACAGGCGGTGAAGCAAAACTGTTAGTAGCACTTCTTAGTACTCTAAATGAGACAGCGAAGTTACACCAACTTCCAAGTGAGCCTGTTAAATTTGCTGTACCACCAGTAGAAACTTTTAGCCAAAAAGAATAAATGTTAGCTGTAGGGTTAGTAGTTGTAGGTACCAGTGCAGTAAACGCTTGACCATTCCAAGTAGGACTAAAAGGTCTGGTAGCGGTATTGCGAATAGCTACAGTTATAAAAATAAGATCATTTACTGCTGCAGTAATCGGAATAGCACGAGATTGGAAAGCGTTTTCAAAACGTCTTACCCAACCATTTGAAATTTCACTAATTCCTGTAGCAGGAAACCTTGTACGTACATTAAAGGTAGTTGTAAAATTACCTACAGTGGTTGAACCTATTAACTGTACGTTATTGGTTGGTGATGATTGTAAACGGTATTTTACAATATTTCCGTTTACTACGGTTCCCGGTGCGTTGGTAAATGCTCCAAAACCAGAACCAGTATTTATTGCATATTCCAACCCACCACTTACCACTATGTTCTTAGAACCGGTAGCTCCAGCAATAGTTACGCTATTAGATTCAATAGGGCTATTGGTATTTGCATTAATAACTGCTGTTAATGCAAAAGGGGTTATATCTGGTGTTGGTGGTTCTACACCCCAAGGTGTGCTAATGAAAAAATCTAGATTAGCATTAGTTCCACCATTAAGTTCTGGAACTATAGTGCCTGACGTTATACCAGCTGCACTATAATTACGGTTAACACCTGTGCAAACCATTTGCAATGAAAAAAAGTTCATTGCATAACGATCACCAGCGCTAGCACCAATTGCATCAAACGTAGCTGTAAACGCAGTGGTAAAAGCAGTAGACCCTACTGGTACATCATTTTTTTCCAGGAATAAAGTACCTGCCGAAACATATAACCGCAATTTAACCCTTACACCTTCTGGTACGGGACACGCAATGTTTGTACGGACACCGTTAACACCTACGAAAACATTACCTGTTACTCTATTAAAACCTATTTGAGAGTTACCGTTAGCTATTCTACCAAGAACTATAGTTTCATTGCCATCGAAATCTGGAATAGGGGTTACGTCAAATGTAACACTCCAATCATCTATTAACAATACTCCAGGGATCGATAAATAGTTAGTAGTTGTTTCAAATATTAAATGATTTTGACTCATATAGACCTCTATTGCCTATCCGTTAATTAAAAGTGTGATTGTAGTTTTGATAGTAAAAGATTTTAAGAATAAATTTGATGGCCGCTAATGCCGCGTTTAGTTTGATCAATTACTCGACCATTGGCATCAATCAAACCGTCAGTTCCTCTATGGTTATCATCGCCATATTGAAAACCAGGTAGAATAGGATCAACGCCACTGTGTGTGTTTTGCATAATGTTGTTTTCAAAAATAACCATGTCGCCACCATGTGCTCTAGTTTCTATTGAACCTCCAGCATAAGTATTGTGGTCATCGTAAGTTTCAGCAGCATGATCAAACGTAGCACCATTAGAAGCTGTATTAAAAGCGGCCGCTCTACCGTTAGGTTTACATCTTACGAAATTATAACGCACGTGGGCTTTAGCAGGTGCCGCTACTTCGCTATTGTAGATCAGCATGACAGCATCGCCATCCGGAAAATCGACGACGTCATTGTCAAAACGACAGTGACGTACTTCGACCCAACATGATCCTTTAGGGAACCAAAGTGGTTCTTTAATGACAGTTTTGTTAGTTACCCAAATAAGATTGTCGATTAGACCCTTAGTTGAGTACCAGACAAATCCAGCGATCTCGTGACAATCTCTAAAAATAATATCTCGAAATACAAAGTTTTCTTTATACGTACTGTTATTAGTGGAATCGATAAACCACCCAGCTTCATTAAAAGCCCCAGCAGGGTCGCCGTGGGCATCTTTAATTTCCACGCGCCACACCACTTGACTATGGTACTTATCTGCTGTTCTGAAAACCGACGATGGTCCCCAATTTTCAGCAATGATGCCACTAACAAATGCGTGGTGGGTGTTAAGTCGTATCTGTCCATTGCCTTCCGAACGAATCACGGGTACTGTGCCTGGGTAATTAATTACTGCTAATGGTTTAAGATCATTGATTACAAAATCACCGGTATAGACGTATGTCCCTCCGTCTAAACATAACACTTTATACCGTGCAGGGGAAGCGATGGTGTGATTAGCGCCATCCATGAATAAAGAAGTATATGCAGCTTTGTTTTCGTAGCTACTACCATCTCCTGAACCGCTAGCAGTAAGACCAGCAAAATAATAATTGTTCCCTACGTTTAATGTAAATGATACGTTGTGACTGTACCCGTTGGCCTCTGTAACACACACGATAATTTGATGATTACCTGCAATGGGTGAAACCCATTTTAATACACCATAATCAGGATTGATATTCCAATCACCAAAAGAGTCTCTGGTTAACCATTGTCCGATAGTTAATTCAGCGGGCCCTGAAACGATGGTGTAAATATAAGGATAAGCGCCCCAAATACCAGAAATAGGGAATTCCCACGTTACACCAGTCTGAGCCAGTCGTTGGTAGGCATAAGGTGAAGTAAGACTATCGCCTTTAGTCATAAAGCGAAAAGGCATTTTTTCTTCTGAATAGCGACCTATTGCTAAAGGTAATGTGGCAAGTTTAATACCTGATTTAGCGATAGGTGCACCTGCTATAGACGATAACGAAACTACAGAACTAGTTGCCATAACGGTGTCCTAAATATAAAAGAAGTAGTCCATAAAATCACCTTGTATCGCGACAAATAGTAAAAAATAATAATACCCCATAATTACTGTGACTATTAATAACGGATTACCCAAAAAATGCATAATTACTTTGCTTGTTTTAATCGTGTTAACATTACACCATCGTTAGCCGTAATAATAGAGACGCCAAATTGTCACGTAATTCCAGAACACATTGAAGGTTGGATAGACTTCGAGTATGAAAAAGAAAAGGTAAGTCATGGATTTACTTACTTCTTTAGTGGCGATAAGAAGCTTTTAGAACAAATGGTTCTAGCACAAGAAACTAAAGACTGGTTACAGTGCTCGGTAATCAACGCACTAATTGACTATGTTGAGCAGATATCGCCTGGCAAGGTGTCAAAACTGGTGGTTCGTTTTAATCCTGATCTAAAACCCTTTACGTCGGTGTTTCCATGAATAACAACACGCTTAATGAAACGTATCGCTTCTGTTACTCAATCGGTAGCGACGTAATTGAGATAAAACAACACAGACTCAATTCACATATGTTTAACAGAAGAAAAGGTTTCGAAGGTTCAAAGGGCATTGTAACTAAAGGCGGTAGCAGTAGTCTTTTATCTATCGTAGAGCAAAACGAACAGAATTCTTTATGGCTTTCTTTAGAGACAAAATCAAGCCAGCATCTAATGGACATCACAGCTACGTTGGGTCAGTCATGTGGTCTAGTGGCTAAGAAAGCCAGCCAGTTAAGTGAGAGTATACGACTAAGCGAACGCTTCGGTAGTTACGCAAGAAAACAAACACTTGACTTAATGCGATGACAAAATTAAACGATATCTACAACACGGTAGCAATTGGTTTAAAAGGTGAGATAATAGAAGACCGCCCCACTCGTTTAAACGTGCGTCACTTCACGCGTCACGGATACCAAATAAACTACAACGCTAAGACGTCGCGTAATATGACAAATAAAGGAGGTAGTGCTAGTCTGTTGGTAAACCACATGAAGCTATTTGGTTTTAACTATCTTTTTGGTGCTGTTAACTCAGACGGCGGTAGTGACAGAATACTTAATTTCAGCAAAGATTTAAAACACCCAGATCCTAGGGAGTTTGGGAATATGTGCACTGCAGCTAGGGCGGACTATTACAGAAAAAGAATACTCATTTTAGGAGATTAGTTTACATGAAACCAGCTTACCCTTGTCCGGTTGTATTTGGTGACACCGATAAAATAATTTCTAGCGCTGCCATTGCACGGGCAGCGAGTCCTTTAATTACTGCTGGATTTCCAAGCATTACACAGTCGGGGATTGTTATTACCGATATCGATACTTATCGTGATATGATACCGTTGCTCTATCAATCAATGGTTTATGTCTGGAAACCCAGACGCACTGATTCTCAAGATTTTATATCACCATCGCCAGATAACCAAGTAAACTTCTACGAAGAAGGTGGCTGGCGTAGAATGTTAGTTGATGCAACTGAATTTGCACAACGACTTAATAAAACTCAGGTATATGTGTTCGGAACTAAAGACCTCATCAAGAAGATGTTACCTTTTAGTTACGATATTGTACACATTACCATCCAAGAGTTAAAGTTACGCCAGTCGTTTGAAAACGATGCGTATGTTTTCAAAATACCAGAAGACTTTATCGATACTGGTTATACCGTAAATAAAAGAGCAGCGTATATCGTGGGTCCTTTATTGGAAACTAACTACGGTCGTACGCAAGAGCCCAAATCAATTTCTGACATGTGGAGAGAATACCGTGAGCGTACTGAGTGATATAACGATAAAGAAACTGTGTCAACGTCCTACTAACGCTCCTGACACTTGGCGTCCAATGATTGACCCTTTCTTTCCGAAACAAGTCCGAGAACACCCGCTACCGTTTGAAGGCAGTGACCTTAAAGAGAAGGTATTGTCCTATGGCGTATCGTCTTATGGGTACGATGTCCGTATTGCTAATACCTTCAAACTGTTTACTAATCACAACTACGACATTATTGATCCGTTAGACATGGATGCCTTAGATGCACGTAATTTCAAAGAGATTACGGTTGATAAGGGTAGCTATATGACATTGCCGCCTAATTCGTTTGCACTGGGACACACACCAGAACACCTCATAATCCCTCGTGATGTGCTTGTGGTGTGTGTTGGTAAGTCTACCTATGCAAGAGCTGGGTTAATTGTTAACGTGACGCCACTGGAACCTGAGTTCGAAGGACAGGTGGTAATTGAAATGCATAACACCACGCCGCTACCAATCAAAATCTATGCGTACCAAGGCATTGCACAGTTTCTTTTCTTTAAAGGCGACCTACCGTGCGAAGTAAGTTACGCTGATAAGAAAGGGAAATATCAAGGGCAGGTCGGTGTAGTAATGGGGCGCGGTTAATCAACGCTACTGCGTATAGTGTGTAAAATATTCTCCCACTGGATACGAGGTTTTATGACATGGTTAATTTAGGTAACACTCTGGTTTGGTTAATGAATTTCTTATCGGAGAGTCCGAAAGCTGAACCTGATATTATTGTTGGAACTGGAGAGGCAAAGTTAACCATCTGGCTTGAAAATGGCGACGTTATTAGATCACCTGCCACTGAAGTAAAGATTAGTCCGATGGGTGATGTCTTTATGAAAGTAAGCGGTGTATGGAAACCATTGGCTGGCGTTTCGTATCTAGAGTTAGAAAAACCAACGGTGTAAAACGGGTAATAGAGTCCCTGTATCTTCCGCTAAGGAGATACAGGGACTCTATGCCGTTGTTAGTATTTAGCAGAAATCATTCGTAGTGCAATGCGTCTGCGTTCTGGATCATTGTAAATCGCAGCCCTGCGCCAAGTTAACTTGTAGAAGTCTTGGAACATTTGTTCTGCATCAGAGTAGCTTTCGATAATAGAGCTAATCTTACCCAAATTAAAACCACCAAACAAAGCCCCTTGATCAAGCTTAACGTTTAGTGTGTTGTAGATATGGGATTTACAAGCCAATATAACCAATTGATAAAAGATGTGGTATATAGGCGGTTTCAGGTTGTTCATTTCTGCTTCGTTCTCAAGGATCACGGTAACCGCACTAGACTGCGTACGCCAACCATGTCCATGAACCAAGATCAAGTTCTCTCCAATGATGCTTAACGCAGCACTAGAAATACCAGGAGCAGGCATATGAGAGTTCATTACCATTTTAGCAGCATCTAACTGAGCATGAGAGTTATTTTGCATATAACTACTCCAGTGCTGCGATGTTAACGAGTTCTGGTAATGCAATGTAATGTTCAGTGCTTGTACAATCCGTCTGCCGTTAGTTTGGCTTTTAGGAATGCGCACCACAGAGTTCCATACATCGATAGTATCCATTTCACAGCCAGACAACGGAATGGGTATCTGAGCACCACCTACATTGTTACAGTACATCATTACTCGATCAATGACTGCACCGCGAATGGCTTCATCCATCGAGGTTACTGTTTGAAACCGACTGAAGGTTCTACCCCCAAAGCAAGCCTCTAGTACCTCAATAGGAATTGTCCGGCGAATCTCTGAGATCGCTAAATTAATGACTGACACGATACCCCCTTACATCCACTCGTCTTTGAAATGCGCTAGTGCTTCAAACAGACGCGCACTCCATCCAAAACTATATTTTTCTTGCTCTTCATTCTTTTCAGCAATGTTAGAGTAGAACGCAGTTTGGTAGCCGTTGATGTTGTTAACCAATACCTGTAAACCCAAACGACCACGGGCTTCTAAGAATTTCTTTAATGCAGCGATTGTTACGCCGCCAGGCTTGCCATCGACGTTCAAATCGGGATAAAGCTTCTGGCAGTTATTAAAGAGATTTAAAGAGCGTTGTAAATGTTTACCAGCAACGCCGACGCCAGAGTTAACCCCGATGTTAAAAAGTAGATATGTGAGTAATGTACTGTACTCCATAACACGATCCAACGATAAAGTGTGCCAGTAGTCTGTCTCATAGATCTCAAACGCCATCCCTTCTGGAAGGGTACGCATATTACCATCCCAGTTGTATTTAGCCCACAGGTGTTTAAAGCGCTCTTGATGAGCTACCGCTTTAGTAATACCCCAGCGAGTCTCGCCACCACGATCGTTAGGATCGTTAGTGTACTTCTCACCACCTTCTGCAATATATATGGCTTTGATGGCATTTGCTTTATTGAAATCTTTTGCTAATTGGGACATCGTAGAGTCCTCCCTTGATTGGCTTCATAAGAATCGAACATGAATCACACATATATCATTAATAGGACAATATCTGTCATTATTCAATAAGTATCTTTAAGGAACGCCATATGAGTTTACTCGATGAGCTGTGGGAAAATAATTTATTTGATGGTAATCCAGATGGCGCAGGAAAACATTTAAAAGCAATTTTAAAGGGTATTGACTCATTCACCGATACTCAGAAACAACAGCTTTTAGATTTGCACATGATTCCATTCGCTGTTAGCGTCATAACTGGCAACGAAGACGATGGCCAGGTGTATCTTTGCGTACTAGGTTCAGACATGGTGGTACATGAAATAGACAACACCTGGCCTACCTTTGACCTGGTAAAATTGAATCTGGAAAGAAATATTTGGTTTATACAAAGATCGTTCGTTGCGTTAACAGGACACAACGTCTCTGAAATCCTCATTTTTAACGTACCGACCAATGCGAGTCGTACTTTATTCCCTCAATTGACGGTAATATAACGTTAAACATCAATAAGAAACTTAGAGTGCTTAAGGAACTATAAATGAAAGAACAAAAACCATTTGAAACGTTAGCCAGTTATGAGAATGCGTTTCTAGAGATTATTGAGCAGCTTCATTATTATCTCCCTTTCGTAGCAAGTCGTAATTTTGACTACTATCGTCAAGCCTGTCAGATGAACTCTCAATTCTTTGAAAACTTGGTAAAGTGCTACGATACCAATGGTCTTAAGCTTTATGGCGCTGCTATCAACAAGAACCATTGTGAGCTTAGTTTTAGAGATATCTTGGTATCTAATGACGGACTGCGCTACAAAACTGAAATCAAGCGTATCTTTGCCAATTTTGAGAAAGTGTCGAAATGGTTTATTAATGACTATTTAACACCAATGTCTCAGTTCTGGTTTGGTTCTACCGCATCATTTAGCGCAGCGTATGCTACCATGGATAAACCCATGGCTCAGCGGTGTTTTGTGTTAATGGAGTATTTAAGCCACGTTGACATGATCTATTCTCGTTTCCGTGACTATGCGTTAGTAAAGCGCACTCCAGCGATCTATGCACCTAGCACACTGGTATTGAAAGTAATGGCTTGTGATGTCATGTTTCAAATGCTAGAGCGAGAGTCGCTACTAAAGATCGAAACTGATCTGTTTGATTCTATCCTTAAAACAAACATTGACGTATTGGTAACGCAAGTATGTAAAGGACAGACGAAACATCTAACCGCACATTACAAGCGACTACTCCATAACGTCAGTATCTTCAAACAACTCAGAACTACAAAACAAATATCATCTAAGGAGTTTAAGTAAAATGGTCATGTAAATTTGATGTTTGTTATGGCTACCATCAGAAGAAAAAAAGATAATTGGCATAAATCTGCGTTTTAAGGAGCTAAGTGTGCACGCGACTAACATGTGTCATCCGGCGGTACTTCGGTACTGTCACTTGGAGACAGAGTTCAGAGTAAAAAATAAAAATCTTTACCGGAAGATCTGTGCGACCTATCAATTAAAAGGTAGACGTGGTGTAAAAGACATACTTCACGTTATGCCCTTTGTTGGATCTCGTGAGTTTACGTGGAACGACTGTAAACAGATCTTTGATTGTCGTGAATTACTGGAAATCGATCTTGACGGATGGCCGTTGTCTAATCTTTATTGTAGCAATGGTTTAAGTTGGTATCTACGGGAGCTAATGTTGGCTAACTACGCCGGGTACTCTATTGTTCATTATGGGTGTCTAAGTACGACCATGGATTTTGAATTACCTAGTCGTTTTAGCAGAGCACCAGTTAGTGTTGTAATGGACTTGGGTTGGTTAGATATCTTCTTAAAGACTCGTCCAACAATGCTAACTAAAACAGAAGTAGACATGCTTTTTAAAGTCTTCACTCGTGTTTGGAATATACTCGTTTCCAGTGATCTCGTTAATCATGTTCAACCAAAGAGCCCTTTGGGTAGAATACTGAGCGATTGCTACGCGGTTATTTCAGAAGCAAATAAACAGAAAGAATCAGAAACAACAACCTAAGGAATCAATTATGAAATACAAGAATTGTCAGTCAGTCGTTACACCGCAAATTGTTTACACTATTTATAATGCGTTTAAACAAGAACTCGACAACATTACATTGTTTAAAGGCTCTAACCCAGACAGCTTTAAACAAACGGTAGCGTATTTCTTTGAAAATGCGTACATTAAATTAAATCACGAATTAATTGCTTTCAATAAAGTTACTGAAGGCAGTAGGTTACTTATTACTGAGTTGGCACACCTTCGTACTGCGCGCAACATTGCAGGTCCACTGATCGTTTCAGACTTTGATTTTCTATTTGACGAGTTTGAGCGGTACGCTAACGGTAACGACTTTGCATTAAATGATTTTTATAATGAGTCGTTGCTGGAAAGCAACACTCGTTTTTTGACCAACATGGCTTACTTTTGCTTACTCTACGATACTAATCCAGCAATCATAACCGCTGGATTAGCGCCTGTTAACATGGTTCGTTATGAGAATGACATCAATCGAAAGTTTAGGGCGCATTTGTTGCATCCAAAAGCATCATTGGTTTTTGGCGGCGTACTAATGGACAAGAGGTCGCCTAACTCTGACGATTCCGACAGAGACAAAGAACTTAGAGATAAAACGCAGCGCATGGAGGAATGGCTGGTTAACTACATTACCACTCAGCATTCACCACCTTTTGAATTTGCAGATATGGGCGCCGAAAGCAAAATGCCTTTTAATGAGTTTTGTAATGAATATGGTTTGATTAGCGCTGCAAAACCACCAACTGATTAAACCTAAATAGTTACATCCATATATCACTAGAATGAGAAACCATCAGAACTCTCATTCTCTTTCTACTACTCATCATTTTAAATAAGGAGTCAGCAATGACTGAAGTGCAACAAGTTAATCCTGCTAAACGTCCACTGGGTAAAGTACGCGCTTATTTCTGTGGCGGTGGAGCAACCGACATCGGCGCTGGTCATTATCTCAATGCCAGCTTGAGCCCAGGTATGGCTGAACTGCATTGCAGTTTCATGGATACCGGTATGAGTAACATCGGTAGTTTCCAAATCCCTAAGGAGGCTATCTACATCGTACCTGGTTGTAAAGAAGGTTCTGGTAAAAAGCGTGACGAAAACTACGAAGCAATCATGGCGGCTAAAGACAACATGATTGCTGCACAGCCTCCACTGGATTTCAATATTGTGGTCGCAACTGGCGGTGGTGGTTCTGGTAACGTTATTCAACAATGCATATACAAGGCGCTACTTGAAAACGGTCACAACGCCGTGTTGTTGTATATTGGTTGTACTGATTCTGAAATCACTGCTCGTTGTTCTATTCGCAGTATGCAAACCCTGGAAAACAATTTCTTGGATGGCGAAGACGATTACCGCATGATCTATGCACATAACGAAAAAGGCGATACGTTTGCCAAAGCGGATGCCGCTGCAATCGAAGCAATCAATTGCCTGTTGTTTGCTGCCAGTAACCAGAACGACGGTTTGGATCGTAGCGATCTTTACCATTTCATCAACACTAGCAAAGCGCTGCGCAGTGAACCATCGTTCGGTATTATCAAGTTCCGTCAGGACAATGATTTCAAAGATATCGAATATGCTGATGCGGTGTTAACCTTGTACTCAACACCAGTGCGTGAACCGCTCAAGATCGATACCGGTTACGACACCATTGGTCGTTATCCGTTCCCAATGGACAGCGGTTTCAAGTCCTTGCATGTAGTGATTCTCAACAATGGATTGGTTGAAGTATTCGATCACCTTTCCAAAGTAAATGAACACTATGAGCATCAGCGCACCTCTCGCGTTGTTAATCGTTCTATCAGTGCCGACGATAAGAAGGCTACTAAGGTAGGCAAAGGTAATTTTGTAATCTAACTCTTTATCAGTAGCGGGTATTTAAATATGACGCGGTTATTTGTTTGTGAACAATGCGATTGCGTGGATCATCTTGATTTGGCCCCATCTCAATCAGGACCACGTTTACTCTGCTCTCTTTGTCACCCCCAACGCAAAGAGTGGCACAATCAATTTCCGCACAGTAAATATTTACCAGCTTCTGATATAGTGTGTAACAGACCCTCTGGTGTATCTTTAGGTTAAGCAGGTTTCTCCTAAGGTTAGTTGTTTCTCTTAAAGATCTGAGGACTGTTGCAGTTGGTGCGAGTACGCGCTGATTAAAACGCGTTGCCAGACAGCGTGGTGGTAGTTGCTGCTGTAAGTCTGGAAGTTATCTAACCACAATGCCATTGTGCGAGAGTTGGCTACGATAGCGCAATGACGACTAGCATCCTAAAACCGTTTTACCCGAGCGAAATAAAGATGCTAGATGTTATTGTTAAATTGACCTTTCGTTAAATCGATAAGGGTTGCAAGCGTTGCGAAAGCAATAGGTAACTCGAAAGCAAGATAGAGGGTCACATCTTTCAGAGAAAGCCTGAAGCAGCACGTAATGGTGCGAGTTATTAGTTGCGACATTAACTGAAGACTAAACTAACCCATCCAACCCTAACCGGTTGGATGGGTTTTCTATGCCCTTCATTTTTATTTTGGTTTCGATGGCGTACTTTTATATACCGAGGCCCCATTATTTGTACAAGATCGCTCACAGACGATTTGAGGAAGTTTTAGACGTATATCATTAAAGTGATACTAGTTGCTCTCTAATGAGGATCTCATGCAACCACTAATATTACACTATCCTTGCGAACGCTTTATTCGTGAGATTACCGAAGCAGGTAAAACGTCTGAATTTATTAATTGGAAAACCAATGATCAACAGGTAATAGATTGGTTCTCACTACATCTAAATAGACTGTGGGGTTTGAATGTCGATGTTAGTCACATTAGCAGTGACCCGCTCTATGAACACTTCCTGATCAAACTCTTTCAAAAAGCTTCTGATAGTCTTTACAGTAGCTTTATATTGCCGCATTTCGAAAACGGGTATGTTTACGATTGTAAACTATCAATAGACCCGACTCGCCAGTTCTTAATACTAACTATATCCTAACAAGGAAATCTACCGATGAATTGTGTATTTGTAATCTCTACTGGTCCTATCGCAAGTCACTGTCACTTGGGGTTACTCTTATCAAATAACCGTGTAAACTCAGAAGGTTTCCAAGAACTAATCTATTCGGAAAAAGGTCAGGCAGCGTTTGAACACGTTGCTAAAGAAATGGTAAAACTGTGCATTGACAATAATCTTGCGTGGGTTAACCCGGAACTAAAGAAAGTTTACAATTCTGATTGGGCTATTGAGCGATTGGCTAACTATGCGTTTGATGCGTGTAT
>SXGU01331912.1_pt1 | contig 39940 bp, 32 predicted proteins | sample 3174531 | NCBI WGS metagenome assembly SXGU01 (sample SAMN11356863, study PRJNA531348) | freshwater metagenome | isolation source: freshwater sample F1-140 | place: China: Fuxian Lake, Yuxi | collected 2017-12-25 | reverse complement strand
TGCGGCGACTGCGATAGCCGGCCAAACACTCCCCGCTCGCAGCGTCTGCCCGCCTCACGCCCCCCGGAATTGCGGCGACTGCGATCGCAGATGAAGAAATCGTGATCGTCACTCTGATGCCGCCTCACGCCCCCCGGAATTGCGGCGACTGCGATCACTTGAGCAACTTCACCAGCACAACGTCCGTGTCCGCCTCACGCCCCCCGGAATTGCGGCGACTGCGATCTCAACTGATCCTTGGAAGTCGATGCCCAGGCGCCGCCTCACGCCCCCCGGAATTGCGGCGACTGCGATTGAAGTTCGCGATTCACTGACGCGGACTGACTATCCGCCTCACGCCCCCCGGAATTGCGGCGACTGCGATTGCTGGAAGCCGACGGCGTGATGAAACAGGCCATCCGCCTCACGCCCCCCGGAATTGCGGCGACTGCGATTTGTGATCGTGTTTCCGTTCACGTCCTTCACGACCCGCCTCACGCCCCCCGGAAGTGCGGCGACTGCGATAAGGCTCAGGAAATGTCCTCTCTCATCGAGCAAGACCGCCTCACGCCCCCCGGAATTGCGGCGACTGCGATCCACTACCTACTTGAGCCCGCGTGATCACATGTTTACGCGGGCCACCGCGAGCGCGAGTGTTGCTTTTACAAAGAGCGAGGTGTCATGCTTCTTCACTTGGCATAAGTCCCGTTGTTTCATCGCCTTAATTGAAGCGAGCACTGGTGCGGTTGAAGGCTTGCACTTTCGCACTCGCCGCGCAGTCGCTGAAATCAGCACAGTTGTCGCAATTCCAATGAACGTGCTCTTTCAATGGCGGAGAAAGAGTGGTCGGTGGCACGTGGCCGGGACCATTCAACCTCGCGAGTGCGATTCTTCAAGCTTCAAATCAGATGATTGTCACACGCGTTCGTACTTGGTACGGCAAGCCCATCGCGTCGATGATCAGACTCGCGTCGTTCGCGCTCTGCCCCAGCGAAACAAACAGCACCTGATCCTCGTCGTGCTTGAGCAGCGGATGGACTGCGGCCTTGAGCATCGCCATGCGCATATCGTCCAGCGGACATTCAAAGACCGAGTATTGCAGCCGCACACCGAAGCCTTCGAGCGCACGCGCCACCCGCCGCAATCGTTTCGGATCGCAGATGTCGTAGCTTACGAGGTAGCGGATGCGGGCCACGTCAGTTGAGTGTGGAGGGTTGAGAGTTGAGACTCATCGTGTGGTGAACCCGTGATACGCCGCCGCTTCGCCACGCACGAAGCGCCAGAGTTGCCGCGCCTGCACTTCCAGCATCCGGCGATACGACATCTTGTAGCTGAATTCCGGGTGACTCACCTCTGTGTCGAGCCGGCGAAACCACGCTTCCCAAAATGCCTTCCGCCCGCGGTCATTCATGAACGTTCCGTTCGCGCTCTTGATGAAATCTTCCGGTCCCAGCTCGCCGCGATTCACCAAGCTGATGGCCACGCTGTCGGCGACGAGCGGACGAAATTCCTCCATCAAATCCAGCGCCAGGGCCGGACGCCCATAGCGCGGCTGGTGCATGAAGCCAAGAAACGGATCGACACCAACCGCGTGACACACGCCGGTGAGTTCCTTCACCAGCATCGAGTAACCGAGCGAGAGGATGGCGTTGAGCGGGTCGCGCGGCGGACGGCGGTTGCGCCCCTTCCAGTCGAATTTCCAATTGTCGCGCTGCTTGAGCATGGACTCGAACTGCTCGAAGTAGAGCGCCGCCGCCGTGCCTTCGATGCCGAGCAGTTCCGTGATCTCCGTCGCGCGTTCGGTGGCATCGCGAAAACCCGCCAACAATTGCAGCACGCGATCCGGCACGTCGCCGTTGCGCATCAGCATCACGCGCTGATTGTGAATTTTCGCGCGGATGACTTCACGCGCGAGCTGCATCCGCACGCCGGGCAATTCAAACAACCGATACTGGCCGCGCCGCGCATCCACGCCACTGGCGGGCAAGCCTTGCAACGAACCGAGATACCGTCCCGCCGGAGAGAAGTAGGAAACATCAATGTGCAGTTCGAGACACGCTTCAATCGCCTGCGCCGTGATCTGCACCGCGCCGTAGCAATAGATGGCGCGCACCTGCTGGCCGGGCAGTTTACGCACGTCCTCGCCCTTCACGCTCACCAGCAATTGATCGCCGCGCTGACCGATCTGCGCACCGGGAGTCTGCACCACCAGCACCTCGCCGGCGTCGTGCTCTGGTCGCGGCGGCTCCAGCGTGGGCGGTTGCTTGCCTGACTCCGCCGCAAAATCCAGCGCCTGCAATATCTGCTCGCGCAACCGGTCTTCCGCCGGCGGGCTGAAGCCAAATTGCAGCTGGCTCTCGAGTGTGGCTTCCTTCCGCGCCTGCGCCCACCAGCGCGTTTCATTCGGCAGACAAATCGGATACGCGGAACAATACAGACAGCGCGCGTCATTCTTGAGCGGCGGCGGGCAGCATCCGCTGCCCGCCGTCTGCTTCGCATCGGCAATGGCCTTTTTGACTTTGCCAAACAGTTCCTCCGTGAAATCCACCGGCACGCGCCGCTTGTCCGCTGCGTAATAAATCGCGCCGCGCACTGCGTTCACCCCGTGCTCGCGCAGGAGCAGCGCATGGGCGGCCACCTGGATGGCGTCCGGCTCCTTCGCTTCGCGCTCGCCCTCCGCGTTCCGCCGCGCCGAGCCGCGCTTGTAGTCGAGCACCTCCGCGCCCTCCGGCCCGCCCTCGACAATGTCCACCACGCCGACCAGCCCCAGCGCTTCACTCTCCAGCTTGAGACTGCGAATCTTCGCCCCTTCCGGCAGGCCGAGTTCCTTGGCGTCCTCCAGCTTCGACGGCGCATCCACGTTGCGATGCGCGTGACTGCCCGCCACCGTGTCCGCGTTCTCCTGAAAAATGTTTTCGACCCACTGAAAATAAAACAGCCGCGGGCAATAGATGAAGTTGTGCAAACGACGCACCGGCAGCGGCGGCTGCGTTTCAAGTCCGGCCTGCGTTTGAACCGGAGCGTCGCTCATGGCTGTGATGCGATTCCCTCTCCGCTTCCGTTGGGAGGTGAGAAGGTTGGGTGAGTTGAGGGAGGAAAAGCAGACGGACCAGCCTTGCCCCGCCGCCAGCGGACATCTATTCTTCTGCCCATGAAACTTCGACTGGTCGTGGAGCACGATGCCGAATCCAGGCGCTGGGCGGCGTTCTTTCCTGAACTCCCCGGCTGCGCGTCCGCGGGTGACACCGAAGAGGAGGCCATTCGGAACGCCAAGGAAGCGTTGGAATTGTGGTTCGAGCCATCGCCCGTGCCCCTGCCCAAAGGATCGAAAGTTCTCGAAGTGGCCCTCGCGTGAGCGAGCGGTTTCCAGTTTGCAGCGCCAAGGACGTCATCCGAGTTCTCCGACGCCACGGCTTCGCGCAAATCAGCCAAAAAGGAAGCCACCAAAAATGGCGTCACGCCAATGGGCGGCAAGTGATCGTGGCCATGCACGGCAACAAACCCATTCCCATCGGCACACTCAAAAGCATCATTGAGGGAAGCGGCCTGAGCGTGGACGAGTTTCGTTGAACGATTCCGCCGCGGGCAATAGATGAAGTTGTGCAAACGGCGCACCGGCAACGGCGGTTGCGTTTCCAGTCCGGCCTGCGTTTGAACCGGGGCGTCGCTCATGGCTCAATTCACATTGTTTTAGGGCTCCAAACTGCACATCGCGCGGTGTTGATGTCTTCAATCCGCTTCGAGCAGATTTGCTGAACTCTTTTCAAAAATAGAGGTCGCTCGTAAGCAATAAAATCACCCAGCCTTTGCCGCGCGGCACCGTTGGTTCTGTGGCATTTGTCTGCGCACTGAACACCAAAATCCGTTGTGCCGGGCTGTACCGCAAAGTAATCAGGATATTCTGATGACTCAGCCACTACGTCATCACCGTTGTCTCCGTTGCTCTCAGTTGCCGATGTTTGCACTGCCCTCTCGCTGCTCCAGTCCACTCGCAATTCACGTCCCGCATCATCCTCTGGAAGTGAGGCGAAATATCCGCGCCTGTTTAGCGCTTTTACGGTTCCATCTGCTTTCTTCACCGTGCGGAAACGAGGAAAGATGTCCAATCGGTCGGGATGGGCCAGCGCCCGGAGTCCGATGTTCACGGCGGCGTTTTTGTCCGCATTAAGAGTTTCCTTTCCACCATTGGCGGCTCCCGCCGGCAGGAATCTCTCTCCACCTTCCACAGGGATGAGCAGTGTTCTTTTCTTATCTTTCTGCTCGTCTTCCGGGATGCCATTGAACAGCTCTATTGTGTCCCCAACCAGCGTGGCGAGTTCGTCGGGCGTGCCATCTGCTTTGACTCTCTTCCGCCATGCGGCGAATGGCATGTCGTTCTCGAAGCCTCGTTTGACTTCCTTCACGCGAATTCCCGCCACGCCTGTCCTTGAGTCGAATCGTGATGACCAAGCAGGATCTACCAGCATGAGAGTGATGCCGAAGGGCTTCGCCATGTCAGCCAGCTTGCTGACAATTTTTCGATGCGCCCATTCCATGAGTCGCGAGTTTTCCGAGCGAGTGCGTTCCTGACTGGTGCGATAGCGGCTGAGGTCTTCCAGCACGATGACACTGCAACGTGGCGCATCCTGTCCATTCAACTGCTTACGCTCGTAGTCGCCATGCAAATCGATCTCGTTCTTGAGTTCTTTCTTGGTCTTCCCATCACGCTCCACCTTGACTGGATTTTTCAATTGCAGACCGAGTGCTTCGGTCAGAATCAAGTGCGCTGTCTGATACACACGTTGTTCGCGGAGATCGTTGCTCTTTTTCAACAAATCGGGGCAGGAATCGTGCAACTCATCGTCACGCTTAATCACCAGATCATTTACACCACGCCCTGCTTGCAACCATCGCCGTTCGATCTTGGCAAAACTCTGCCAAAGTTGCCGAAGATTCAGCATCTGATCCAAACGGCGTAGCGCAAGCCCGCGCATTCCTTGAATGAGAGGAACGTGCTGCGGGGCTTCGCAGTCTTCGTCCCTTGGTCCGTGTTCGCCCATGAATAGTTGCGGCTCCTTGGCATCCGCCTTCCAATGCCAGCGTCGTTTTCGCACCGGGAGACACCACTCCGTTGCGGTGCATAGCAGCAAGCTGGTGGACGAAAGTCGATGAGTGAAATCCTTCTTAGCGGTCCTGCCTGATTCGAGCGATGAACGGAGCGTCTTCCAGCCGTTGCTTTCACAGGATGCACCAATTCCCTTCCACCCCTTCATCAAAGATTCGAGCTGCTGAGGATCAAGCACAGTCGCCAATTCTGTCTCCAGCAGTGTCCGGAACTCGTCCCATTTTGCTTTCGGGATTGTCCAGCCACGGCAGATTTCGCGTACTGCGTCTTTGCTTTTCCTTTTGGATTTAGATTTTTCTCTCGAGTCTGGATCAGTTTCGACAACGAGATTGGCAAATTTCTCTTTCCACTCCCCCTCGGTCGCGAGTTTCAAACGCAACCGTTCATAAACGCCGTCCTCCGTTTCGTCTTCCTCTCGCTTCGGGCGGGTGTAGCTGCGCGCCAGCATTTGCAGCACCATGGACTTTTGTTCGTCTCGCTCCTTTGGATCAAAATCTTGGTCGTAGTGGCCCGTGTTCGGGTTCCGCTTCCGTGCGTCAGGATGCACCCACCAGCGTAACTTGAATAGATTCCGCGTGCGGCTAATCCGCCTGCGTAGCCTCCAGAGCAAGTGATCCCCCATTTCCGGGATGGTCATTGTCTCGACGGCGCGAATCGGTGTGCGGTCAACGGGAAGTACCGCATCGGCCAGCGCTTCAAACTTCGCAATTTCATCCGTCTTTGGGAATCGCCCCCTACCGTTGTTGCCGTATTCCTCTTTACGCTTTTCGTAAACAAATTCTCCGACACTGTCCTTGATGCACTTGCCGCTGCCATCGCGCTGATGATCCCAAACCCAGGCATCCTCTCCTTGCAGACGCAAAATGCCCTGCTCAACGACCCGTGCGAAGATCGGTTCATTCCATTCGTTGTCGGGCGAGATCATTCTGCCTCGATTTTCCGCACTGCCATCTCGATGAACCTGTAGCCGGGCAAAAGCGGCACAGAAGCGATTGCCAAGATCGACAGAGAGGATGGTTGGATTGCTGTCCTTCTCCTGGCACCAAACCTTTTCACCCAAACCCTTCAAAGTCTTGGTTGCCCATTCAACCGATTGTTTGCTTCGGTCATCCTTCACTTCCTTGGCCGCCTCCTCGATCTCTTTGGCAAGTGCCTTGCCTTGGGCATTCGTCGTCTGGCCAGTAATTCTGCTCAAATAGGCATCGATGGTTTGCGTGTGGTTTTCCCATGTTGGATGCGTCTTCAAGGCAGTAACGGTAGCCAGTGCTTTGCTGAGACGGTCAATCGGCCAGCGGAAGAACCGCTTCATCCCATCCTTCATCGGCTCAAGGCTTTCTCCCCAGTCTTTCTTCTCGCTTCTCGTCGTTTTGTTGAGTTCGGTAAAGGAAACAGGGAGTTGCACTTTCAAGTGGACTGTCCGCCACTCATTCACCGCCTGCTCCATGTCCACATCCAAACTAAAGCTGACTTTGAGAGGTTTTTCCTCGCCCCCCTCTTTCTTCATTTTGCCTGCGTTCGGTTTCTGGCCTGTCCCGAAAACCAGCGGCGGACACCAAAGAGCGTTCACACTCTGCCCACCTGGAGTCATGATCTTGTCGCGCTTCAACCGCCGAGCCGCGAGCCTGACTGTGCGCGATTCGTCCGACTCAACAAGTTTGTAGGTGGTTCTGCCGTCGCTCTCCTGTTTGGTGAGCAACTTCTCGAACGTGAAATCCTCGTTCAAATTCGCCTTAAAGTTGAAATGCCGCTGGCTGATCTCGCCGTGCCGGTTTTCCAGTCCAGGGAAGGTGTACGAAATTGGCCGCAGAATCACGTTGCCGCTGTCATCCTTTCTCGCGTTTCGTTCTGAATCCAATTCTTGAAGCCCCGCGACCTCATCCTTCCGTTCGAGGAACCGGACGTAATGCCACACGAAGTCACCTATTTGATTCGCTTTCGCCTGTGCAGTCTCCTCCCCTGCTTTTGACCAGATGAGATGGTAGTCAGGATCGCAAAGCTCGTGAAAGAAATCTGCGCTGCCAAAACCTTGACGGTTCTCCTCCTGACACTTGTCCACAGCGGCAACCAATTCATCCTCTTTCAATTTGCGGCCCTGCTTGTTTGCCTTGGTTTCAAGTTCAAGAAGCACTTCCCGGACATCAGCCCATCCGCCGATGGTGCCCGGCCGTAGCCCATACGCGCCCTCCAATCCCTTGTCGGATGCCAAGCCCTTCAGCAAGGCCATGATTTTGGTGCGCCTCGGGTCGGATTTCATTCCCTTCACGGTCAACATTTTTCCGGTCGGGCTGTTTTCAGGTTGGAGTTCACTAATCCCATCCTGCTCCTCTCCCATTTGAACAAGACAGTTCAGCTTGTTGAACTTGTCCTGCCGCTCTTGCGTGCGGCGCTTGTATTTGAAGACGTCATCTGCCGCGTACATGAACGCTGCCTTGTCGAGATCCCACCAAGGAGAGCGGTCTTTGTGGGCTACGCCTGCCACGCCTTTCAAAAACATTGGAAAGGCGCACTTGTGGGAGGCGGCGAATGGCGCATCGGTTATCGGTCGATCATTTAGCTGAGGAGGTTGCTTTGGCGTTTGAGCCTTGTCCGTGAGATAGAGGTCGAGGTCTTTTTTGGTGGCTGCTTTTGCCGTCGCAAGCACCTCGTTTGTTAGATTCTTGCCAGGAGAGACATGCTTGTGAATCCACCAGTACCGAAGGAGGACTCCTTCAAGTGAGTTATCCCGGCTGCCGTATCGTATCCGGTTGATGCCCGGTGTCGCTGTCGAAAGCCGTCCCGCGACTTCTCGCAGTGTTTCTTCAATTGCAGCATGTGACTCAGGCGAATGGCCGTGCTTCTGTTCGTCATACCGGAGGCCATCCGTGAGCGCATCGCGCAACGTGCTGAACGCATTCTCCGCGTTTTTCTTATCCTCCTTGTTCGCAGCTGTGTGTGCTGCCTTCTCTTTTTCAATCTTCGCCTGCCACTCGTCACGTTTCTTGACGCCTGCTTTTTCAGTTTTGGCCTTTGCCATTGCCTCGTCCCGTTTTCTTACCATCGCGGCCAACTTTGCCTGCTGCTTTTTCTCGGCAGAATCACGGCACCATTGGCTCGCTTCTTGGAGCGCGGCATCAATCGCCGCATCAAGTTTGGGAGGTTCTATCAGTATGTCCCTGTGCATCTGGTCAAGAATCCCAGTGCCAGGAACGCCTGTTTCGTTCTCGGGATCGCACAGAATGGAAGTCCAAGAACTGGCGAACTCGTTCAAAGCCTCGCTTTCCTCAATTTTTCCATCTCCATCAGTTTTGACCGCCTGCTGTTCTACGACACGATAAGTGTCGTTGGCCATTTCAGCCTTTTTGAATTCGGCCACTGATTTAGCGACGTCGCTTGGAAATAGGAACTGTTCCAGAAATCCGGCGGCGTCTGTCAGGGCAGCACAAGCAGCGTATCGACTCGCAAAGCGTTGAATGACCTTCCTAGCTTGGTCCTTGTATTTGCCTTTCGTGAACTCCTTCCATAGCGGATTCAGCAAACGGCCCTTCTTGTTCTTCGCCTCGCCCGCCAAACCCGCAAGCATGATTGTGTAGTAACACACCCCGTCCTGAAACAGTTCATTGGTGGTGACCAGGGCTTGATGCACGTCCGCTTTGTACGCGTCAGTCTTGTTGGTTTTCCCTCGTTTGGGGTGCGTCCGATGAACGCTTTGCTCGATGAGGACTTCGTAGGTTCTGTAGAGTTCACCAGCCATAAAATTGATCGTTTAGAAATCCACCGCGTCCTGAAAAAGCTGGTGATGCTGCCAGAGCGTGTCCTGCCATTGCTGCCGTTGTTCCGCGCGGAGTTTTTCGTATTCCAACAGTTCCGCGCTTTTCGGACGGCGCTTCTGTTCCTCCACGGGCCAGCCCGCGCACGCGGTGATTTCCGCCTCCACCTGCTCGCGCAATTCTGGAATCCGCCCCGTGAGCCGGCGCGCCTCGTCCGTGTCGCGATGAAACAGCAGCCATGTTTGGTTTCGAGACTTTGCCGGCGAACACCTCATCCGGCCTTCGGCCACCTTCTCCCCATCGGATGCGGAGAAGGAATTCGAGGCTGAGAGGATGCTCAGATCAGGAATTTCGACCTGTGTGACTTTGCCCTGATAGATGCGGTTCATGTTGAGGCTCTATTGGTGTGTGAGTTCGTTAATAGCTGCCGCACCTATCCGCTGCCAGACCAGATTTCCATAGTGCCGTTTTGTTTCTTGGATCAAATCGTAGTCGGCGATGGAGCCGAATACATCTCTCGAAACAATATGCTTTGTGTGGAACAGAGATGGGAGGTGGAAAGTATCCAACCATTTTCGCGCCAATGATATTCTCCAGGCCCACCCAGTCCGGTGGTGGATGACATTGGAGATTCCGCTTCGGCTACACAATTTCCACCGGACACTTGGGCAGGGCCTGTAAAAAGCTCTGCCCGTAACGAGTCGAGAGCACTCGATTATCGAGCACCACGACGATCCCGGAATCGGTCTTTGTCCGAATCAAACGACCGACGCCCTGTCGGAACTTGAGTATCGCCTCGGGTAACGAGAATTCGGAAAACGAATTCCCGCCACGTGCTTCGATGGCTTCGATGCGCGCCTCGATCAATGGGTGGTCCGGCACGGCGAATGGCAACCGCGTGATGATGACGTTGGACAGCGCTTCCCCGGGAACATCCACACCCTGCCAGAAACTGTCCGTTCCAAACAGAACGGAATCCACGTCCTCCTTGAATTTCTCCAGCATCATCGTGCGTGGCGTTCCGGTGCCTTGAATGAAGCAGGCGACGCCGAGTTTCTTGAAGAACGGCGCCATCGCCTCCCCCAGATCAAGCATCAGCTTGAAATTCGTGAACAGGACGAATGCCTTCCCATGAGTCTGGCCGACGAAATGTTCGATCCAATGGATGAGCGCGGCGCGGTAGCCGGAATCACGAGGATCCGGCATCTTCTTTGGCAAAAACACCTTCATCTGCCTCTCGTAATCGAACGGCGATCCGGTCTGCAATTGAACCGCCCGCTCGCTACCCACTCGCCGGGAGAAGTATTGAAGCCCTCCATCGCGGCGCATCGCGGAACCTTTGACTTCCGAAACCATCGTCTCGCCCGGCACCGGTTCCGAGGTGCCCTTGGTTTGAGTGGGCGCGGTGAGCTTTGTCGCGAGGGTTGCGCTGGTCATCACGACAGATGTTTCGCTTCCGAAAAGGCGGCGGCGCAGGTATTCCGCCACGTCAACCGGAGCCGCATTCAGGGAAAGATTGCGCTGCGATTTACCCGAACGTTCGACCCAATAAACGTGATCCGGCTCGCACTGGCTAAGAAATGTGGCGATCTCAAGACGTAATTCTGCCAGTCGCTGATTGCATTCCAGAAGCTCCAGTCCCGTGTCCTTGTCCTCCGTCATCTTGATCAGCTCGCTCACAGCTTCGCGCAGCCGTTGAATAGGGAGAGTCACCGAGTCCTGGACCAGGTCAGGCCGTCGTATCCGCAGTTCTGTCCAGGCTCGGGCAGGCCCGCTTTCTGGCTGGCGTCTGCCTCCGAAACGGTCCGATGCTGGACGTTCTTCCATCAAATTATCGCAGACTGCCTCGACGGAATCAAAAAACTTGCCGGCCTCCTCCAGCAATTCGTCCACGAGGTTGATGGATTTTCCCTGGCGCAATGTTGTCAGCAGGCCTTTTCCAGTATGCTTGTTGTAAAGCCGGTTGAGGGCAAAGCGCATTTGTCCGCTGGAAACACTCAATCCGATGTGCCGCGAGGCCACGTGCTCGACGGTGTGGGCTTCATCGAACACGACAAAATCATTCTTGAAGAGGATGCCTCCCTGATTCTCCTCGCTCACTCCACCAAGAAGCGTGAAAAGCAAGGTGTGATTCAATACCAGCACGTCCGTGGAGAGAATCTGGTTGCGCGCTCTTTGAAAGAAACAGGTGCCGCCCTTCTGCCCAAACTCAGACAAGTGACCGCAAAGCTTCGGTGAACAGAGCCCTCGCTCGGAACAAACCTGCGACCAGACCTTGTGATCCGGCTCGATTTCAAAGTCTGACAAGCTCCCGTCGGCGGTGGTCTTGGACCATTCGTAGATGCGCTTGAGTTCTTCAATCTCGGGCGAGGTGAAGAGCTGGTCTGCCTGCTGCATGGCCTTCGAGAGCCGTCGCGAGCAAAGGTAATTTTGACGCCCCTTGAGCATCGCATAGCTGAAAGGCACCGGAAGGACGTGCTCCAGCATCGGAAGATCTTTTCCAATCAACTGCTCCTGCAGGTTGATCGTGTGGGTGGAAATGATCGCCTTCTTCTTGTTGGCAACCGCAAAAAGAATGGCAGGAACCAGGTAGGCCAGACTCTTGCCAACTCCTGTGCCAGCCTCGACGAGCAGATGCTCGCGATCCTCGAGTGCGCGAGCCACCGCCACGGCCATCTGTTGCTGTTGCGGGCGATACTCGAAGTTGCTCGCGCGGGACAGCATCCCGGATTGCGAGAAGATTTCGCCCACCTGTGACACGAGGCCTGCAACACCACCTCCAGCATTGTCCACGACGCTGATCATTGGCGAGAACTCGGACGGGCACATCCACGAACTGAAGGCTCCTCAGCGTCAGAGCACCGGAGCGATGGTGAGAACGAAACAATTCCCTCAACATTCCTGACTGGCAGGCAACACCCAGCCCACCAAGACGGTTCATCGATAGAACTCCCTGATTCCAAAATGCTGGCAGGCATCAAGTTTGCCTTGGGCGGCGCATCACCACATCCACCGTGCATTTGTTCTTGGCGATCATGTGTTCAGGAAGAATTCCACGCCACGTCACATTGGGGTAAATCCACGCCCCGCGGCCGATAATGGAACCCGGATTGAGAACGGCATTGCAGCCGATGTCCGCCTGGTCCCCTATCAACGCTCCAAATTTCCTCAAGCCGGTGTCGTACGGAACACCGTCTTTATCGACCGTCACGTTGCCAGGAACAATTTTGAAGTTCGAGATTTTCACTCCCGCACCGAGATGAGCCTTGTACCCAAGGATCGAATCGCCAACGTAATTGAAGTGAGGCACCTGGCATTGATTGAAGATCAGGCTGTTCTTCAATTCGCAGGAATTTCCGATCACGCAGTTGTCACCAATGATCACGTCCTCCCTGATGTATGCGTTGTGCCGGATCTGGCAATTGCGGCCAATGATCGCCGGGCCTTTGATCAATGCGCCTGGCTCGACCACCGTTCCCTCACCGATAAACACGTTCTCACCCACGACAGCCGGTCCCTGATAGCGGGAGCCGCAGCCATGCGCCTTGAGATGTGCCAGGGTGCGATCATGGATCTTCTTCAGCGCATCCCATACGAATGAACATCCATCGAAAATCGCGGCGTGCTCCGTTTGTGCGAGGTCGAAAAGGTCGATTGCTTGAAACATGAATGGAAGTTAGGCAACCCTTTCCGATGACGGAAGGAAATTTGAGTGAAGTCCTGGAATGATTTCCACCCAATCCGAAGCCAGGTACCTTTCACGGCCCTCCTCCGCTCGCGATTCTCATCAGTTCATCCTCTCAGCAACCGCTCGATTTCCGAACGCTTCGGGGCAGAGGGTTGCGCCCCCGGTCTGGTAACTGAGATCGCCGCCGACGCATTGGCAAATCGCACTGCTTCGATGAGCATTTGTCCCTCGCCCAGGGCAACAGCCAAAGCACCGTTAAAGATGTCGCCGGCCGCGGTGGTATCGACTGCCTTTACTTTGAACCCGTGAACAATTTGCTTCCGCCCCCTCGATGCAACAAGCGCGCCGCGCGATCCCAAAGTCAGGATTACGGTTTGCACACCTCTGGCAAGGAGACTGTCAGCGGCTCGAGCCGCGGTGGCTTTGTCTCGAACCGCAATGCCAGTGAGCAACTCCGCCTCGATTTCATTCGGCGTAAGGAAGGAGACCAACTTCATAAGCTTGTCGGGCAGTCTCCGCGCAGGGGCTGGGTTTAAGATGACGGGAACTCCCGCCCCGGCTGCAAGTTCGGCCGCCCTCAGCACTGTCCCGATCGGCGTTTCCAATTGCAGCACCACCGCACCCGCCCGTGCGATGACGTTCTGCGCTTTCCGCACATCAGCGACAGAAAGCCTCATGTTTGCACCGCTGGCCACTGCGATCGAATTCCCTCCGTCCTTGGCAACAAAGATCATCGCCACGCCGGAGGGGCAAGCCTTGTCCCGGAAAATGAACCCAGTGTGAACGCCATCATGTTCAAATCCTGCCAGAGCTCGGTCGCCGAAGACGTCCTGTCCGATACGGGCGACAAGTGTGACATTACCACCCGCCCGTGCCGCAGCCACGGCCTGGTTCGCCCCTTTGCCTCCTGCCGCCGTCATAAACTCACCGCCGAGAACCGTCTCGCCCGTTCGTGGAATACGGTTGATCTGGATGATCATATCCGTGTTTGAACTGCCGACGACGACGATGGACTTGCCTTGAACGCCTGTTGACAGAGGGAAATCAATTGATTTGCCCACGGGTTTGCTCCGGGTTCGATTGGTGTTTCTCATGAAAACAGAATTCGAGAACTCAGTCAGTTGAAGCGGCAACAAACTCTGGAAAAGCCAATTTTGTCATAGGTTTCCTGATGTTTAAGAATGGAGTTCCTGAGTTCCTGGCAAGACTCAGACTCGCGATTGATACTTTCACATGATTGTTCATATCTGCGTGTTTATGTGAAATGGTGAGCGTCATTACTACTCTCCAATTCGATTTTTAAGATTGGTCCGGATCAGAGGGTCGATGCGAAGCGAAAAGATCTGTACGATCATGTGCAGCAGCGAATCAGTGGGGGTGACTCGTGATGATTCCTGCCTTTCGGCTTGCGAGCCAGTGAGTCGGGAGTAGAACCATCGTTGTGACGGCAGCCTTATTCCAAACCGGCAAGCGCAAGCCTGCCCGCCGACATCCCTGGCATCTGGTGCGATGTTCGGGCTGCCGCAACATGATTTTGAGTTCCGCGGCAAAATGCCAGCACTGTTCCACCTGGCGAACGGATGCTCGAGTGTTCTCAATTGGCCTGCCCGTGCTGCTGATGTCGGTGATCCTCTTCTGCGCGTTCTACAGCGTGGAAGCGTGGACTAAAGCGGTACGGCAACAAAGGTTGTTTGAAGAGGAGTTGGAGGTGCGGCGACTCTCCCAGCCGGCCACGCCATCGCCAATCCCGAGGTGAATTCGATTCAGTTGCGGGCTGCTTGAAGACGGTGCATCTGGCTGCCAGTATGTTTCCGATGATTCCCACAAAATTCGGATCCGACCGGAGCAGACAGCTTTTCCTCATACTTGCGCTGCCAATCCTGGTGATGGTGATTCTTCGGATCGCAAACGCGCTGTATCCACGGCCCAAGACGCTGGGCGCTCAGGCCGGGCGGCTGGCGCCCTGCACTGATCGACCCAATTGTGTATGCAGCCAGAATGATGATTCCGAGCATTCGATTGAGCCTCTGCATTTCAAAGAGACAAGAGAAGATGCCAGACGGAGGCTTATCGAGGTTCTGAGTGAGCTACCTCGCGCCCGCATCGTGACGCAGCAGCCGGATTATCTACATGTGGAGTGCGGGTCTTTGGTGTTCGGATTCGTCGATGATGTGGAATTCCAGTTCAGGGACGATGAAAGTTTGATCCACGTCCGCTCGGCATCGCGAATCGGTTATTCGGATCTCGGCGTGAACCGGAAGAGAGTCGAGCTGATTCGCGATCGGCTTGGCTGGTGATGTACTGAGGAGACCGTGGGATAGCCTACGAATTCCGGAGAGTACCGTGGGCACAGATGCAAGGCGTGAGCGAGGGAGGATGCCCGCAGTGGCCTCTGACCAAGCGAGCAACGCAGCAGATGCGCCCGCGCCACCTCCGAGATTTGTAGGCTATCCTGCGGTCTCCTCAGTAGGTGAACCTGCTGCATTCAGCGGAGCCTGCTCGGCGGCATCTGGCCGGAACCTTCCACTGCATGGGGAACGCATGCGCTTTGCGTGCCGTGTTCCGTGCCCTTGCGGATATGCCTCAGACGCGGCCCAAAGCGGCACCGTTCGGTGATCCACGCGTACCGTTCACCGATCAGCGAGCGCGCTTGCTCCCAGAAGTCCAATCACATCCCAAACCCCTGGCTGTCGCATGAATCCTCCAGGCGTCCAAGCAGGCGCTGCATTGCTTCAACCGAGTGACTGAGCAAAAGGACATTCTCGAGAGTCATTTCCTGCACCCGGCGGAACAGTTCATTATTTTCATCCATCAAAGCGTTTAGCAAAGGCCTGTAATCCTCGGGCAATCGTGTCATGATTTCCGACGTTATCGCCTGCCCGCCAATCTTCAGTCGCAGACACAGCGCCTCTCGCAGGGACTGGGATCGATTCCTTGTTCGTCGGACCTCGTCTGTCTGAAACTCCAAGGTACGGAGAGCTTCATGGAATGGACTGCCGGGTCGCTGCGCAGTGGTTGAGTGCTGGCAATCCAACGTCAAGAGCATTGCTCCATAGACGTGAAGTTCTTCGCGCATGGCCCCGATCAGTCTCTCCACATCATTCGTTGCAAGCTCGTCCGACATCTCCTCAACCTCACGCTCTTGCACTGGAGCAACACTCCGGACTCCGGGAAAAGTCGCTTGATCGCCTGTCTGGCTCTTAATCACTGAATCATCCTTTCAACGCTGAATGTCGGGCGGCGATTCCTCAAATCTTTCGCCACTCGGGTCGCAGTTTCTTCGCGAAAGTGCTGTCCATCTTTTCGGAAGGTCGCTTCAAAAACTTGATCAAACTCATGCTGAAGCTCATGTAAGCCTGCCTGCAAGGATTGCACTTCTGGAAGCCGCGTCGCCGTAGGAGATTCTCTGACGTGAAGCAGGATTAGCTCTGATAGGGTCGATCAGACCGCTGAGGTCGCCGCCCAGGAGTTGAAATCAACCTCATCCGGAACAGTCCGTCAGACTTGACTGAGGAAGCCGAAGTATTGGTGAGCACTCCTGCGGCGCTCAGTTTCCTGAAGAAATTGACCCGGTCAGGAAACTGTGGTGAACACCGCGTCTTGGCAAAAAGACTTCGCTTTTAACGCTCGCAATCCGCCTGTCCCCGACTGCGGCACATCACGGGTCCAGCTTCTTCCCGTCGTCCTTGGGCCACGTTCCGAGTTCCATGTGAGGAAGGTTGTCATTGTTCCATCTGGCACGCCAAATCTGATTGACCGGATTTACCACTTCCCGTCGAAGCTCACTGCTGGCATGTCCATCAGCCCATTGAAGATTGGTTTTGTAGCTGTGTCGATTTGAAGGGCGTTCCTCAACTGTCTTCGGGTCAAGATTGCCGTCCCATTGTCCGTCCGCCTGGGAGTCTCCGAGCATGATCATATCGGAAGGCGCCTTGACCTCGCTCTCCTTGACCTCTGTCACTGCGCCAATATCTCCACCCAGACCCAGTTGCGGCAGGACAAACGGTGGCTTCAGCCCCCAATCGTTGTAGCCGTAAGAAAATTTTGCGGCACCCTTGGCGAAGGGCGGTGCGCCGATGTATTCCAACTGTCCCTTGAGACTCTTGTTGACGTTTGTATCCCATCGGAATTCCACCTTGGTTCCCGGACACCAAAACGACGCGCGATTATTTCCCATGGCACTCAAAAGCCGGTTGCACCAGATGTACGAAAAATATCCCGGCCCAGGACGCACGTCGATTGCTCCTGGATAGACATTATGGTCAGCAACATAGATCGATGTGGCCAGCCCAAGCTGTTTCAGGTTGCTCAGGCAATTGATGGATTTTGCCTTGCTCTTCGCTTTGCCCAAAGCCGGCAGGAGCATTCCGGCGAGAATGGCGATGATGGCAATGACCACCAGCAGTTCGATCAACGTAAAGGCCAGTTTCGATCGGTGAGATGAAGAAGATTGAAGTGTCATAAAGTGATTGCTGGAATTAGCGATTGTTGATGCAGCGCGACTAGGGAGGTTTTGGAAGTTGATCGGGCGTATAGGGTACTGGGTGCTTCCAAGTTGTCTCCGTTAGAGACGTTGGCAAGGCAAATGTTGGTTTGTATCGTGACGTTTTTGCACCCGGATAGCGGTAGCAGGACGTAACGGAACAAGGGATTGGTCAGCGGACTACTGGTATTCTTTATCGTGGTGAAGGGCGGTGAAGTATTGCCTCAGGGGAACTGCACTCTGTTACTGACCAGTGTTCAAACAAGCTTTGACAGTGGGGATTCAGGACTACGGCCCAGGCAATCCTCATGTATAGCTTGCGCGCCGGAAGCATCGCCTAACTCGATACCGCCTCATCGCACGTTGAGTTCCCGCAATTCCTGAAATCCTTGAACGTGCATCCACCAGTATTCTTTCATAGCGATCCCATCACCTTCGCCATTTCGATTGCGGTGACGGCGGCCTCGAGTCCCCGGTTGTGTTCGGCATCCAGGCACCTGGCTCTGGCTTGAGCGGCATTTTCCAGGAGCAATACTTCGTGGATCACAGGAACGAAATACTCGATCTGAAGGTGAACCAGCGCGTTGGTCACCGCCTCAGCGATATGCTGCGCGTGGGTGGTTTCGCCGCGAATGATCACACCAAGACAGATGATGGCGGATAATTTGTTCTCCGTTCGTCCAGCCAGTTCCGCAACCACCACTGGAATTTCGAACGCCCCCGGCACACGCACAACCAACACTTCGACGGCTCCAGACCGGTATAGAGTTTCGCGCGCTGCCTTGAGCATCGAGTTCACGTACCTCGCATTATATTTCGAGGCGACAATCGCAAAACGCCTGCCTCTGGCATTGGCCGTGGTTCTTTGAGTCTTAAGAAGCATGAAATTTTTTGGAGACGAACGGTGCCGCTTGCATTCCGTCGATGGAATTCAAATCCAATGGCCGAGCTTCTCGCGCTTGGTTTTCAAGTATCGCTCGTTGTGGCGATTCGCCTTCACCCGTATCGGCAATTGCTCAACGACTTCCAGCCCGTAGCCTTCGAGACCGACGATCTTCCTGGGATTGTTGGTCAACAGACGGATCGTCTTCAAACCGAGATCAACCAGTATCTGCGCGCCCAATCCGTATTCCCGCAGGTCCATTGGGAAACCAAGCTTGAGGTTCGCTTCAACGGTGTCAAAGCCTCTCTCCTGTAATTTGTAGGCTTTGAGCTTTGGAGCCAGCCCGATACCTCGCCCTTCCTGCCGCATATAAACAAGGACGCCCCGCCCTGCATCGGAAATCTGCCGCATCGCCTGATGCATTTGAGGTCCGCAATCGCAACGCCTGGAGCCAAACACGTCCCCGGTGAGGCACTCGCTATGCACCCGCACAAGGACATTCTTCCGGCCAGCCACGTCCCCTTTGACGAGTGCCAGATGATGCTGACCGTCGGTGTCGCTGCGATAGAGATGAAGCTGAAAATCCCCGTATTCGGTTGGTAATTGGACAGTCTCGATCCTCTCCACCAGTTTCTCCCTCGAACGCCGAAACTTGATCAGATCCTCGATGGTGCAGAGCTTGAGCTGATGCTTGCGCGCGTACTTGATGAGCTGGGGAAGCCGCGCCATGGAACCATCGTCGTTCAGAATCTCACAGAGGACTCCAATCGGACGACAACCGGCGAGCCGCGCCAGATCCACCGCAGCCTCGGTATGACCGGCCCGCTGCAATACGCCTCCCGTCCGCGCTCTCAGCGGGAACATGTGGCCCGGCTGCACGAGATCGTCCGGCGTGGCCGTGGGTGAAGCCATGATCTGGATGGTCCGCGCTCGGTCAGCAGCGCTGATGCCTGTGGTGACACCCTGGGCGGCATCGACGCTCACCTGAAAGTCAGTTTTGAACATCTCGCGGTTCTGCCCTACCATGCGCTCGATGCCGAGCTGCTTGAGACGTTCCGGAGTGGTTGGCACGCAAATCAGCCCGCGACCATGCTTGGACATGAAGTTTACGGCGGCAGGCGTCGCCTTCTCCGCGGCCATGATCAGGTCGCCTTCATTCTCACGGTCGGCATCGTCCACAACGATCACCATCCGGCCGCGGCGAATGTCAGCGACCACAGATTCTATCGTATCAAATGATTTGCTCATATACGGCGGACGGAAATTGCTGTGGCCCGATAAATCCAGCAACTAAAAAGGCCGGGCTTTCCACCCATTATGCTTTTGTCATACGGTGGCCTGTCCCGCTAAACTCGAAACATTCACCCTTTTCCGATTGCCGTTCGTTCGTGAAGCCGCAAGCCTTTGCACGCAATCAGACACGCATGCGCCCCGTCATCCAACAGTTATTGACCACAGCGACTCCAGAGGCACTGGTCGAAAGCATGTCTCAATCAGACCACACCGTGTTGCTGCGCAGCTCCATGTTGGACACACCAGAGGGCCGATATTCGTTCGTCGCCACGGAGCCTTTTCTGACACTCACGGCTTCCGGCTCGCGTTGCGAACTGAACTCATCTGACGGGCACCGCACTCTGTTTGGCAATCCCTGGCATATTCTCGACAACCTCATGTCGCGTTACGAACTGCTGGATGAAGTTGACCTTCCATTTCCGCTCGGAGGTTGCTTCGGTTACTGGGGATATGATCTGAAAAACTTTGTCGAACTTCGCCTCCCACACCGTGCGACAAACGATCTCGACTGGCCTGACTGTCATGTGGGCTTCCACGACAGCCTTGTCGCTTTCGATCATCAGATCGGCGCTGTGTGGATCATCTCCACCGGACTTGGCGTGGACGGCAGCCGGACAGAGAGCCGGTTGCGCCAAAAGGTTGAATTTTGGGAGCATCATCTCAGTTCCTGTGAAGAGGCGGCAGGCGGGTTTCCGCACCGTGACTACGATGTCAGCCGTCGCGCACCCTCGGTCTCCTCAAGCATGTCCCGCGGCAATTTTATTGCGGCTGTCGAACGAGCACAGCGTTACATCCAGGCGGGGGACATTTATCAGGTGAATCTTTCGCATCGGCTCTCGGCGGATTGGCCGGGAAGCGGATGGGAATTCTACAAGGGGCTGGCCGGATTGTCCCCGGCCCGATTCGGTGCGTTTTTGGATTGCGGAGAGTTTCAAATAGCATCCTCGTCACCGGAACTTTTTCTCAAGTTGAGCGGCTCGCACATCGTGACGCGGCCCATAAAGGGAACGCGCCCACGGTCTTCCGATGCCGACAAGGACGCTCAACTGACTTACGAACTGCAGACCAGCCCCAAGGAGCTGTCGGAACTGGTGATGATCACGGATTTGTTGCGAAATGATCTGGGCCGCGTCTGTGAATATGGCTCCGTGCGAGTCCCGGAGCTGATCCGACTCGAACGGTATGCCCAGGTCCAACATCTGGTATCCACCGTGGAAGGTCGTCTTCGCCCGGACGTGACTCACTTCAATGCTTTCGCGAAATGTTTCCCAGGCGGCAGCATTTCCGGGGCTCCAAAGATTCGGGCGATGGAAATCATCGATGAACTCGAACCGGTCTCCCGCGGCCCTTACACAGGCGCTCTTGGATATCTGGGGTTCAATCGTGAAAGCCAGTTGAGCATTCTGATCCGCGCCGGTGTCATCCGCGATGGACAAGTCTGTTTTCCCGTCGGTGCCGGAATCGTTGCGGATTCCAATCCGGAAGCCGAGTACGAGGAAACACTGACAAAAGCGATGGGTTTTTTCAGAACGCTCGGATGCGAGGCAACTGTCGCGATTCCAGCGATGGAGAAAATACCGCCATGATTTGCTATCTCAACGGGCAGTTCCTGCCAGTCGAGGAAGCCACGGTCTCAGTGATGGATCGGGGATTTCTCCTCGGCGATGGCCTCTTCGAAACCGTGCCCATCTACCAGGCCGGACTGTTCAAATGGGATGCTCACTGGCAGCGGCTCGAATGCGGTGCGAGCTATCTTGGAATTCCCCTGCCCTGTTCCGCAATCGAAACGCATGCTGCGGCCGTAGAGGTGATCAGGAGAAACCAGCTTTCCAATGGAGTACTGCGCATCACCCTTACTCGCGGAATCGGACGTCGGGGATATTCTCCGAAAGGAGCCGGCCAGCCAACCCTTGCAATCACCTCCCACGCCGGACCGGCTCTGGATGGAGCACACCTGCAACTTTGGTCAGCCATCACATCAACGATTCGCCTGCCTGCGGGCGGAATGCTCAATTCGTTCAAGCATACCAGCAAACTCCCCCAGGTGTTGGCGCGCGCGGAAGCGGATGTTGCTGGAGCGGATGAGGCGATCATGCTGAACACCAGCAACGAACTTGCCGAGGGAGCTTCGAGCAACCTCTTCTGGATCGAGGGCACGACAATTTGCACGCCCCCACTCAGCGCCGGGATTCTCGCGGGAGTAACTCGCGATTTCGTCATCGAGCTGTGCAGCGGCATCGGGCTGGGATTCGAGGAGCGAACCGCGTCGCAAAAAGCACTCTTCGAAGCAGAGGGTTCATTCGTCACCTCCAGCGGGATTGGAATCGCCGCTCTCGTAAAGCTCGACAACCGTCCATTGCCAACAAGTAAAGTCACTTCCCGCATTTACGATGAATTCTGCCGTGCTGTGACAACCGGGTTCGGCAGGCGCTCCTGAGGAAATCCTTCGCGGACAGTTTCAGTGCAGTTGTCCAATTCATGGACAGCATCCGGCCTTGCGAGCCGTCTTCGCCCACTGAAATCCAGCCATCACCTCTCAACACCAACTCAGGACCACGCAATTCCAAGCTATTCTGAATCTGGCACGACCTTGGCTTGGAAGCCTCCACAAGCCCAACTGGGCTGGCATCGACGATTGAGAAATCTATGAAACATCGGTTCAAGCTACTCTTCAGCCTCTTCATCTTCCTGGTATCCGTTGATTATTCTCACGCGGGAAAAAATACCTCGGTAATCCTGAACGAAGTCTCGATCACCAAAGCACTCAAAGAGGGAGATCTTGCCACCTTGAAGGGAAATGTCGGCGATCTCGCATCCGCACCCACCGATCGTTTTCTCAATCAAATGTTTATTGATCTGCTCGGGCGGGCCATTGAGCCGGGTGAACTGGACACTTACAACGGGCTGATCGCTAAAGGATCCCGCGCGGATCTGGCCACCGTCCTCCTGACTTCGACCGAGTACCGCAAACATCTCGTCGAACTTTATTACCAAACATATCTCAGGAGAACCCCCGACGCCGCAACCTTGAGCGCCGGCGCAACATCCCTGGCCTCGGGCACCACCGATGACCAATTCGCCGCCTCAATTCTGAGTTCGGACGAGTACTTCACCACTCGTGGAAAAAACAACAATAGTGATTTTGTAAAATCCATTTATGTGGATCTGATCGGGCGTGATATTGACTTGTCCAACCTCGCGCAACTCACCGCTCTACTGGCCGGTGGTTCCACGCGCATTCAACTGGCGACACAATTGTTAGCGTCGGTCGATCGCCGGACAGCCCACGTCAACGCCACCTATCAGCGCCTGCTCCACAGGGCGCCTGATCCGGCAAGTTTGACCACTTGGGTAGCGTCGCTTGGCAACGGCACGACACCGGAGGCATTCCTCGCGGCGCTCGTCGGCTCTGATGAATACTACATCGCCGCTCCGAAACCGAGATACTCGATCACAGTCAATTGGGGTGATGGGATAACTGAAACAGTCGCTCTCGTTCCGCCGGCGCGTCAGGAACTCTTCTTCCCTTTCGAGATCACTCATCGTTATCTGGACAACAAGCCGAAGGCCGGCACGCCCGAGCCGATTAACGTCTTCCTGACGCTCCATGCGAACGCCGGAGAAGCGACAGCCATTGCGCAAACAAGAGTCAGCAATATCGGACCGGCGTTGCGAAACCTCACGATTTCCAATCCGAACGGGGTCGGTCTGACGACGACTCTGACCGGAGACATCCTGGACACCGGCATCCAGGACAAATTCACCATGCTTGTGGACTGGGGTGACGGACAAGGCGCGCAGACCATCGAGTACCCAGGTGGCACAACTCAGTTCACAATCACCCGCATCTACACAGTCGGCGGCAACTTGAAGGTCAATGTGACTTTACGGGATGATGATGGCGCCATCGTCAATCAAACGATTGAGACATCAGTCACTCCCAATCTCAATGCGGACGCAATCCCTTCCGTGCCGGGGCTGCTGTCAGCGGACGATACAGGAGTTTCCCCCATCGATGCCGTGACTGCAAAGAATTCGGGACTGCGCTTTTTCGGAACAGGCAAGGCAGGCTACCGCATTGAGCTCTTCGGAAATGGCCAATTGCTCGGCTTCAACACCGTCGATAACATCGGCAAATGGACCATCACGGTCTCTTCAACGTTGACCGAGGGGAGTTATCAGATGGCAGCGCGCGGAACCGATCTCTTCACCATTCCTTCCGTCCCGACATCTCCTCTGATTCTCGTCATCGACAACACGCCACCGCTCGTGCCACAGCCGCCAGATCTGACCTCCGCTTCAGATAATGGGATTTCGAATACTGACAACGTCACGACGATGCCCGTTCGCAAGTTCGTCGGCACCTCTGAACCGGGTGGTCTGATTGAGCTGTACGCCGACGGAAATTACATCGGAATCGCGAACGTGGACGCCGAGGGCAAGTGGGCCATCGAAGAATCATCGGTCTCTGGAGGCATTCACGCCTATGCCACTCGCGCCAAAGACCGGGCAGGTAACGTCTCTACTAAGTTGTCCAGCCCCCTCATCGTCAATCTCGTGGGCAATGTGTCGGTTCCATCGGTGCCAACCCTCACTTCCGGCAGCGACACGGGCCGGTCGAATTCGGACCGCATCACCAGCAGCAGCCGCCCCTCCTTCACCGGCTCGTCCGATCCCAAGGCAAACATTCAACTTCTGACGAATGGATCGGTCATCGGTTCAGCGGTTGCAGATGCTGCCGGCAAATGGATCGTTACAGCCAGTTCACAAGTGGCAGACGGGACCACTAGCTTCTCCGTGCGCGCTTACGACGATCTAGGAGCTGTATCACAACCCTCCCAACCGTTGGATGTGACCATTGACAGCACGGCTCCAAAAGTGCCGACTCCTCCTGATCTCGATGCCGCGAGCGACGATGGGGCAGTGCCAAACGACAACGCCACGACCATTGGACTACCATCCTTTTCAGGACAGGCTGAACCCGCCAGTTTCGTGGAAATTTTGATCGACGCGAAGGTCTTCGGCTCCACCACTGCAAAGGCGAACGGTCAATGGAACTTCACCGTTCCAAATGATCTCCCTCCAGCCAAGTATCTGATCTCGGCCACAGCGACAGATGTCGCCGGCAATAAATCGCAGCCTTCCTCCGCACTGGCAGTCACCGTCATCGCTGTGCCCTCTCCAGCTCTTGGCTTCACCCGCACACAGGACACATTGCTCATTACCTGGCCGGCTTCGGCAGAAGGATTCGTTCTAGAATCATCCCCCAATCTCACACCCGGCTCCTGGACACAGGTTGGCGTCGCCACGACGGTCACTGCTGGTGTTCGATTGGTCGGCCTCCCCATCGGCGGAGGCAACATCTACTTCCGTCTGCGCAAGCCGTAGGATCGAGTGACATCCGGATGGGGGGCATCCGAGTAGCCGTTTTCTATTAACGGCTCAACTCCCTTGCATGATCGCGCAAGCTTCATTGCGATCATTGGGAAGCCAGGCTTGCCCCTTATGCAATCGTTACACCAGCCATTGACGGCGCAAGAAAACATTCCGCCATGCACTTTCCGCTTTGCACCGCCGACTTTGGAACTAGATTGCGTCCGGATGGGCACCGAAAATGATTCACCAATTGACCGGCTTTGGAATGAGTACGGTAGCGTCTTTCATGACTTTGACGACATGACCCTGGCGAGGTGGATGGCACAGACGCTGGGCCAGTTGGAAGGCCGTGTGTGGCGGTTGTCTCATCCGCTCGTGGGAGTTTATCGCCTGGCGGCTCAACAAGCTCACCAACGTCAGATCTGGCTCAAACGGCTCGCCTCACCTCCTTCGGCATATCCAGAAGCAGATTGCTGCCGAGCTCCATTGTTGCCGTTGTTGACGCGGGATGTTCTGGAATCGGGGCTCGTGTGCCAGCATTGCCTTGCGACCGCCGTGCCCTTCGCCGACATCCCGAAGCAGCTTCACAAGGATGTTCGAGCGTGGGCCGATGAATACGCCACGGTCCATGCGGTGGCTCATTGGGATGACCGGCAGCGGAAAAGTGCCGGGGATTATGATCGGGCGTACGAGGAAGCTGCCTCCGCAGCGGAAGCACTTCTGGCATCGGCTGGCCAGCACATGCTCCCCAAATTTCTCGAGTTCTACCCGGTGACTATCTGGGAGGATCAGGACGAATGCCTCGAAGTAAGACCGGAGGACATTTCCTTCCAATAGAATAGTGATTCACGCCTGAATCACTCTGGCTTGAGGCTTCAATCGCCACCGGCTCCCATCATCCCAGAACTTGGCGCAAGCACTTCACCATATCCTCCAAAAGGTAAGGCTTCCGAATAAATCCGCCGGGGCGCTGGTCACCAAAGCGAGCTTCCATTTCCGCCTCACTGCAAGCACTCGCCACTATCACTCGAGCATTTGGGTTGATGCGGAGGAGCTCGCGAAAGGTATCTTCCCCGCTGAGTTCGGGCATCAGGAGATCAAGAATTACCAGCCGGATGGACTGAGACTGTTCGAGGTAAATTTTCACCGCATCGCTTCCGTTGGACGACGTAAGAACTCGAAAACCAAGCCGCTCCAAAAACTGACTTCCAATCTCCCTGACGATCGGCTCGTCGTCCACCAGCAGGATGACTCCTCCCTGAGTCCAGCGCTGGTCTGTGCCGGAGACGAGCAAGCCCGGCCCTTTCACGCTAATCGCAGCGGGTAACAGTACCCTGAATACAGATCCGCATTCCGGACGGCTTTGAACACGCAGGGCTCCCTTGTGACCTCGCACGATTCCCAGCACCGCAGACAAGCCAAGTCCGCGTCCTGCGAATTTCGTCGTGTAGAAAGGTTCAAAAATCCGACTGAGCCTATCCGCATCCATCCCGCAACCGCTATCCGCCACCTCCAACCAGACATAATGACCAGCCTCGATATTATCATGCAGGTAACCCTCCTGAAGATGCTCACTGGTACACTGCAAGCTTCCCACGCTGACGGTTATCTTTCCCACCCTGTCCCCGACAGCTTCAGACGCGTTGGTGACCAGATTGAGCACCATTTGCCGGATCTCGGTGACGTCACCTTCCACGAGCGGAAGACCTGCTTCGATTTCGATGCTCAGGACCGCCATTTTTGAAATCGAAGTCTTCAAGAGATCACGGATCATCTCGATGAGGATTCCCAGGTCGATCGATTCAACCACGAAACGGCCACGGCCCGAGTAAGCAAGCATCTGCCGGCACAGGTCGGCGGCCCGCAAGGAAGCGTCCTTGATGGCTTCGAGCGAATGGAGCGACGGGGATTCAGATGGCAATTGTAACCGTGCCAGATCGGCATTTCCCAAGATTGCGGCGAGCAGGTTGTTGAACTCATGTGCAATGCCCCCCGCCAGTACACCCAGGCTTTCCAACTTCTGAACAGCCCTCATCTGTTCCTCCAGCCTGACCTTGTCCGCCTCGGCCTGCTTTTGCTCAGTGATGTCCTCAATGGTGCCGTCGTAGTAAACAACTACTCCACGTTCATCCCGGATCGCGCGCACCCGCTGGTGGACCCATATGGATGTCCCATCTCGTCGATGCCAGGCAGACTCCTTGTCAAGATCCCCCCCCTCTTCTCCGACCACTTCCAGGAGTTGCTTGAGAATGAGCACAGGTTCACCATTTGTTCCATGTGATCCTGGCCGGATGAGTTCGTCGAATGAATCAAACCCGAGCATCCGGATCGTCGCCGGGTTGGCCATGGTCAGCCGCCCATCCGACGTGATCCGGTAGATTCCCAAGGCACTGTTTTCACAAAAGGCACGCCACGAATTCTCACTCTGATGGAGTTCCCCTTCGACCTTTCGCCGCTCTCTCATCTCACTTCTAAGACGATCGATCGTAGCCTGCAATTTGCGTACAAGCCGATCCCGCTCGATAGCTTCGACGTACTTGGCAGTGATGTCCCTCACCAGGAAGAATCTTCCCAAACGCTGACCATTCACAGCGGTGATGACGGACCCCTTGACGTCAAAATAACGCGTTGCACCATCACTTTCACGAGGGATCTCCAAATCTATCGAATCGCTGGAAACCACGCCTTTCCCAAGAGCAGGCCAGTCAGCCATAACATCATCCAGAAGTCTGCCGCTCACATCCCCGTTCTGGATTCCAAGCATGGACTTCGCGGCAGGATTCACCTGGATGATCCGGTCTTGGGCTCCCAGCACGACAAGGCCATCCGTAAGTTGATTGAGAACCATCCGTTGCGCCACCGGCATGATCTCCAGAAGCTGCAATCGGAATAGCGCCCAGAAATACACGATGCTGCTGACGATAAAGGCAAGAGGTGTCGGATTCGGCGCGGATCGGGGGTAAACGTTAATACTTTGTAGAAAATTAGCCAACCACGGAACAGTTCCCGCCACAAGCAGTGCGCCTATCTGCCGCTGGTGCATCCGCGAGGCTTCCGTCCAACTGAGAACAAGAAGCCCGTATCCTATGAAAAAAAGAATGTAGCTAAAGATCTCAGAAAAGAGGAGCCACTTTCCGTAATGCACCGTGGTCACACCATCTTTCTCAACCACCGTCCACATGCCGTGGTGCAGGTCATTGGTCGCCACCACAAATACGGTCATAACCGAAACCAATGACAGGGCGGTGAGCCTGCCAGGAGTCAACCACTGGCTTCGCCCAATGAATTCGAGGCAGAAGGCGAACCATGCGACAGGCAGCATCCCGATTCCCACATACGCCAGAACCACCCACTGTTCAGCATCGAGAAACAGCTTCATCCCATCCGAAAACGCCCAAATGATGCCTCCAATCACCATCCCTAGAAAAGCTCTACCGCCGGGAAGTGAGCGGTGAGGCCAAACCCTGTAGGCCAGGATAGAGCCGATCACCACCACCACCACCAGAGCCAATGCAAAATAGTGCCGTTGTAATTCCGACATTGCGAACCTTCGAGAATACGCCTGCCAAAACTTACCGGCACCTTCCATGCGAAGGAAAGTTAAACGTTGACCAATTCAGACTTGATTCTTGTCAATTCGAACTTCTGGCGCCTAATTTTCGCCCCCTATGAGCTTCCGATTTCCCGGCCTGTTTCAAGCCTCCTGCTGGCTGTTGATCTTGATCGTTTGCTGCAACTTCCGTTGCGGCGCACAGAATGTTCCCGCCACAAATGCACCCACCTCCGATCCCGCTACCAATCTCGGCGGTGCGGCCGTCGGCCTGTTGAGCCGGGATGAAGTAAAAGCACTGACTTTTGGATTGGATCAAATTGCGTTCTTGCGCGAGCACGCACCGCTTGGAATTCCCCTGTGGCAATACATGGCCTCAGCGCTCTACTTCGCAATCGCATTTCTTGTCGCGAAACTGCTTAATTTCGTCACGCGCGTCTATCTTCGCCAATGGGCGGAAAAGACGAGGACGAAGTTTGATGACGTACTGATCACTCTGTTGGACGGCCCTGTGAAAGTGATCGCATTTGTCATCCTCGTCCACATTGGTCTGCAAATGCTTGATTGGCCGCCTGCCGTCCAGGTTTACATCCACAAGGGACTGATACTGATGGTGGGTTTTTCACTGACCTACCTGATCGTCCGATTCCTGGACATACTCATCAACCAATGGAAGAGACGGGTCGCCACCGAGATGGACAAGGTTTTTCAAGACCAGTTTTTTCCGCTGATCCGGAAAACGGCCATCATCTTCGTCGTCGTCATTGCTGTCCTGATCACCCTTCAGGCTATGGGTGCTCCGGTCGGCACTTTGATCGGTTCGCTCGGCGTCGGGAGCCTGGCATTGGCACTGGCAGCTCAAGACACGGTTGCAAACCTGTTCGGTGCCGTAGCTGTTTTTCTGGACAAGCCATTTCACGTGGGCGACCAGATCAAAGTCGAGGCTGTCGAGGGAGTCGTTGAGTCTATCGGTCTTCGCAGCACCCGCGTCCGCCATCCAGACGGTCAATTGATTACTGTTCCAAACAAGACAATGGGCAACGCCGTCATCACGAACATCTCGAAACGTCCCAACATCAAGACAACGATGAACATTGGGATTACCTACGACACTCCAACCGAGAAGGTGAAGCAAGCGCTGACGATACTTGATGAGGTCTATCGCCGTCATCCGATGACTCACGATCTGGTCATCAGCTTCAATCAGTTTGCGGACTCTTCGCTCAACGTCCAGGTGACTCACTGGTTCAAATCCACCGATCCCAAGGAGCATCTGGCCGGCATGCAGGAGCTGAACCTGGAGATAAAAAAACGCTTTGATGCCGCCGGCATCAACTTCGCCTTCCCGACCCGGACGCTGCTGGTGAAACAAGATTCGGAATGGAAGATCGCTTCTGGTTCCAAAAATAGTTGAGTCTTTACTTCAGGAAAAGCAGCCGCGCCCCCACCAGGATCATGAAACCGCCAAAGGCGCGCTTGAGATTTTCTGCCGGCAATTGCGTGGTCAACCATGCACCAAGATAACCGCCCGCGATGGCGGTCGGAGCCAACGAAAGCGCGGTAGGCCAGTTCACGTTGCCTTGCGAGTAATGCTTCCCCGCACTCGCGAGTGCGGTGGGGATGATCACCACGAGTGAAGTACCGATCGCCGTCTTGATCGGCAGTCCCATGAAGAACATCATCGCCGGCACCATCACCAATCCGCCGCCGACACCGAACAAACCACTCGTTATTCCGCTCACCAAACCGATCAGGCCCGCGATCAGAAATTGCATGTCACGTTCATGCCGTCACGATGAGAGTTCGACAACGCTTTTCTCCGAGACGAAACAGACTACTCCTGGCTCCGCTTGCGCCGGGAATAGGTGTGGGTCGCATGGCCGTAAAACGCTTCTGCCGCTTCCATCACCGTCTCCGATAAGGTCGGATGAGCATGAACGCACGCCGCCAAATCCGCGGCAGCAGCTCCCATTTCGACCGCCAGTACACCTTCTGCAATGAGCTCCCCTGCCCCAGCCCCAACGATGCCCATGCCCAACACACGTTCGGTTTCAGGCTCGATGATCAACTTCGTCAATCCATCTGGCCGATCAAAGCTCAACGCCCTTCCGGACGCCGCCCATGAGAACTTTGACACTTCCACCGCGATGCCTTTCGCCTTTGCTTCCGTCTCGGTCAATCCGCACCAGGCGAGTTCAGGATCTGTGAAAACCACGGCCGGGATGACGATATCTGTGAATTCGCTCGTGTCACCGGTCATGGCTTCGACTGCCACTCGAGCTTCCTTGTGCGCCTTGTGCGCCAGCATTATCCCTCCGGCCACATCTCCGATTGCGTAAATCCCCGGCTCCGCAGTTTCCTGACGAGAGTTGATCTTGACGAACCCTTTTTCGTCTCGCTCGATCTTGGTGTTCTCCAACCCGAAGTCGTCGCAGTTTGGCACCCGACCGACCGCAACCAGGACACGGTCGTATAGTTCGGATTTCTCAGATCCATCAGCAAGGGCAAAGCTTACTTTGATCTGCTTCCCGCTGGTGGCCATTTTGGAAACCTTGGTGTTGACGCGAATTTCCTTGAACCGCTTCTGTGCATAAGCCAAGACGGGTCTTGCGAGATCCGGATCTGCCCCGGTCAGGATCGAGCCGAGCGCCTCGACCACCACGATCTTGCTGCCAAGCCGCGCATAGACGGTCCCGAGTTCCATTCCAATGTAACCTCCGCCGACGATCAGCAAGTTTTCCGGAACATCGGGAATCTCCAGCGCCTCCGTCGAGGTCATGATGCGTGGATTACCAAGGTCGAACGCACGCGGCAACGCCGGTCGTGAACCCACGGCAATGATCGCCTTCTCAAAGGAGACGAACTGCTGTCCGGCTGCATTCTCAATCCGCAACGTGCGCGAATCCTCGAAGCGGCCCCGGCCTGTCAAGACTTCCACGCCCCGGGCCTTGGCGAGTTGTGCAATGCCGCCTGCCAGTTTGGTGAGAACGCCATCCTTCCACGCTCGAAGCTCATTTAGCTCCACCCGCGGCGCGCCAAAATGGATTCCTCGAAAACCAGACTCACTGGCTTCCGCCATGATCTTCGTCGTGTGCAAGAGAGCTTTGGAAGGAATGCACCCCGAGTTCAGACACACGCCTCCCAGACGCTTGTCCTGCTCGATCAGAATGACTCGTTTTCCGAGATCGGCGGCATAGAACGCCGCAGCGTATCCGCCCGGCCCTGCACCTATGACAACAACTTCAGTCTTGATCGTTTCCATTTGTGTTCGTGTGGCGTTCTCAGACCTTCAAATTCTCTTCGCTGAATTCCTCAAGGGTTGTCAGAAAATCTTTGATGAATCGCGCTGCGCTCCCGCCATCGATCAACCGGTGATCGTAGGAGAGGCACAGCGGCAGCATTGTCGCTGGCTCGATCTTTCCACTCTTCACGGCGGCCTTGACGACGCCTCGTCCCAATCCAAGGATCGCCACTTCTGGTTTGTTGACGATGGGTGTGAAGTGCGCTCCGCCAATGCCACCTTGATTCGAGATGGTAAAGCTGCCACCCACCAGATCCTCCAATCCGACCTTCCGATCGCGCGTCTTGACTGCAAGATTCGAGAGATCCCTGGCAATTTGAGCCATGCTCTTCTTGTCCACGTCGCGGATCACTGGAACGATCAACCCCGCCTCCGTGTCCACGGCAATCCCGAAGTGGAAGTAATCCTTGAGGACGATTTCGTTCTTCGTCTCGTCAATGCTGGCATTGAAGATCGGGTGTTTCTTGAGCGTGTCCACCAGTGCCCGCAGAACAAACACAGTCACCGTCAAACTGGCACCGACGACTTCGTAAGCGGACTTGTGCTTTTTGCGGAGCTCCATCAATCGTGAAATGTCCGCCTCGTCAAACTGAGTCACGTGCGGAATCGTGGTCCAAGATTCGACCATGCGCCGGCCGATAGTCTTGCGCAGCGATGTCATCGGCTGGCGTGTCACGGTTCCCCACTTGGCAAAATCTACTTGAGCTGCGGGAGCGACTGAGGTTTCAGACTGTCTGGCAGGAGCCTTCGTTGAGGCAGAAGCTGCTTTTTGGAGTCGGTCGATGTAACTCCTCAAATCGCCCAGGACGATGCGACCGCCATGTTCGCTGCCTTTGATCCGTCTCAGATCGATGCCAAGATCGTGAGCGAGTTTCCTGACTGAAGGCGATGCTGGCGGAGGAAATGGCGAGTCCTTCACTGCGGGCTCAATCAAGTCTCTCACTTCAGTCTCGCCCGCTTGGACTAGTTCCGATCGCCCAATCTCAGGGACACCGAACGTTTTTACAGGAGCCACCGGAGGTTCAGACACCCTTGCTCCAGCTTCAGCGGCACCTTCAATCACCACAATGACATTCCCAACTGAAATCTTGTCACCAACTTTGACTCGGACATTACTGATCTTCCCCCCGGCCGGAGATGGCACTGCAACCACGGCTTTCCCATTCTCTAATTCGATCAGATTCTGTCCTGCAGCGATCTTGTCCCCTTCTTTGACCATTATCGAGACGATGGTCCCGGAGTCAGCTCCTTCACCAAGATTGGGCAGTTTTACGTCCATAATTTGTTCATCAGGCCACGGTCGGGCCAGCGCGCCGGATACACAACTCGATCAGACCATCAGTGTCAATCCGTGTGATCCTTGTGAGTCATTCTGCTTTCGTGAACATCCTGCCGGAAGACATCTTGCCCGCTTTGAAGGCATCAAGCCCGCATGTTAACGGAGCAGAATAGAGGGCTTACCCGACTTCCAGCACTCTCACTCTGATAGGAAAGACATTCAGGTCCAGCACGATCATCCATCCAGTTCGACAATTCGGTCACCCAACTTGATTGTTCCTTCCGTGAGGATCTCCGCCCTCAGTCCCGATTTGTGAACGAGACCCGCCAGAGTCTCTGGAAATGTGATCCGGGCCAGATACTGGCAAGGCTCGCACAAACGAATTCCGCGCACCAAAACTTCTCCGAGCTTGAACCGTTTCCCGGCCAGCTCATTCAGATTAACGCCAACCGTGACGATGTTTCTCCGCGCGAGCCGTGAAGTAAATGCGAGGCCCGACACCAATGCAAAGGCGTCTATCTGCTCTTGCTCGATCAATGTTAACTCAAAGTCCGGCTTGTGAGGGCTGGGTGAAAATGTGCCGATTCCAGCAAAGTAACGATCTCCCGCCACCCCCTTTCCGGGTACCGCTCGGATGCGATCTCGCGACTCCATCGGGTCAGCGGGACTTTTCGCGATCAGGATTTCATGGACGGATGCCATCATTTGAAATGCGACAAGGAATAGGTATTCAACCACCGATTAGAACTCAGCCCGATACACCAGCACGTGTTCAGCGCCATCGGTGTTCGTCAGCTCTCTGGCTGAAGTTGCGAGGAGATACAAACGCCTGTGACTCGACTAATCCGTACCGCCGGATTGGTGTTGCCTTCGTTCCCCACGTTCCCAGTACCACGCAATCCAGACGGAGATTTCGTACAGTCCATACAACGGCACTGCCATGATGACTTGAGTGAGCACTTCGGGCGTCGTGAGCAAAGCCCCAAGGACAAGGCAGATCACTATCATGTATCGCCGCATTGCGGCCAGCTTGCGATAGTCCAACACTCCGATCTTCACCAGAGTTAAGAGCACAACGGGCATTTCAAAACCCAATCCCATGCCGATCATGCATTTGGTGAGGAAGCTGAAATAGGTCTCAGCACGCCAGGTATGCAATGTCTTCGCAGCCCCCCCTAGCAACCAGTTCGAGTATTGCACAGTCGCTTTCAACGCGAGTGGCATGACCCAAAAGTAACAAAGACTCACACCTGCGAGAAAAAGAGCTGAGCCCGCGATCAATGCCCGGAAAAGGTATTTCTTCTCGATGATCTTTAACGCAGGCAGCACGAACTGCAAAACGAAGTAAAAAATGATAGGAGCCGTCAAGAGGACGCCCCCGAAGAAGGCCATGTGAAGAGCGGACACGAACGGCCCTGCTGGATCGAAGTACTCCAGTTGAATCTTCTCGGTCTTTAGGAGTAGATTCGATTTCTCAAGCGGCTGTGTCAAAAACCGGGTGAGATAATTGCCAGCCACCAGACAAACAAGCATCCCAATCATCAAGCAGACCCCTGCCTTAATGAGGGTCCACCGAAGATCTTCGAGATGCTCGAGGAACGACTTGACTGCCCCTCCGCCGTCCTCCTCCTCGTGATGTTCTGGATCTTCGTTCGGATCAGCCATGCTCAAGCCCGCTCGCGAGGCTCACTTACGATTTGGGCACCGAAGCTGTCGCGTGTGAGGTTGAAGCAGATTCCCCGGAGGTGGAATGTTCGCTCGAAGACTGGGAAATCGATTTTGCCGATGGCCGGGGAGTCGGGGTCGAATCCACATCCATCGCAGATTGAAGTTCATCAGAAACCTCGCGCGATGCCTTCTTGAACTCCTTCATCCCTTGACCGATGCCTTTGGCGAACTCTGGTATTTTTTTTGCGCCGAACAGAATCAAGATGACGGCAAAAATGAGAAGCAGCTCACCACCGCCCAAACCAAGAACAGCCAATGTAACATTCATACAAGATTCTCTAAGTCACAAACCATCCCAAGTAAAGTGTCATTCCTGGATTTGATCACGCACTTGCGACACTGAGTTCCCTAATTCTTAGGTCGAAGGAGGATAAACTCGCCGCGCCTGTTTTTCGACCATGACACCTCGCTGTGTCCGGGATCAGCGGGGCGATCCTCTCCAAAGCTGATCGTGTGAATACGCTCCCCCGCTATCCCAAGAGAAATCAGATACTCCCGAATCGCCTGTGCTCGGCGCTCACCCAAGGACCGGTTGTATTCAGCTGTCCCGCGCTCATCACAATGGCCTTCGATTTCCACCATTGTTTTTGATTCACTGCTCAGGAAGCTCGCGACAACTTGGATCTTCGACTGCTCAGAAGACTTGATGGTGTACTTGTCTAAATCGAAATACACTGTCCGCTCACGAAACTGACTTCGATCCGGGTCGTAGTCTTCCAAGTTATATTTAGTGCCCATCGAAGTTCGACCATCAGTGGTCGGAAGGTTCGAACGATCGTTCCCTGGATCGACAGGCACAACCGGCACCTTCTCGGTTCCGGAACCATTTGAACCAATGGGTGAGACTCCTGGTATCCCGCTTCCTGACCTGCCTGGTATGGGTGTCAATCCTTTCGGACCCTTCTTACAGCCTGTCAATCCGAAGCTAAGAACAAGGATAAGAGCAAAGAACTTACAAAAATAAGCGCGTTTCATGTGACTTTTTTGGGGGCGTTGTGAACTTATTTGGCCCAACTGGGCTGAGAACAGCTACCCAAATTTTGCGAAACATCCTTGAACCGTTTGGTGGGTACGTCAAGCAAAGACAGGACTTGTTTGCCTTTGGAACGTCGTGAGAAGAGGATTGTTCGCGAATTTGCACCCCAAGATGGATCCTCGCCAGCAGTTAGTGTGATGGCGTCCCCTCCTTCCGCTGGCACCACACAAACATCGAACTCCCTCCTCATGGCTGTGAATGCGATAAATCTTCCATCTGGCGACCAGTCCGGCTCGCTCGCACGGCCTGACCCAACCGTTCTGAGTTTCTTTGCTGAGCTCCCATCAACCGAGATGACATAGAGGCCTGGTATTCCACCAGCGGATGAGACGTAGCAAATCTTGCGACCATCGGGAGCCCAACACGGGGAAGACTCGTCCTCCCGTGTCTGCGTAAGTTGCTTCAAATTTGTGCCATCCGCATCCGCAACGTAAAGGTCAGGACTGCCACTCTTGCTCAGAATCATTGCGACACGCCGGCCATCCGGTGATATCGCAGCACTGGAATTGAGCCCTGGGTATCTGGCCACTGGCTTGCGCTCCCCGGACGAAAGATCGTGCGAATAGATGTCAGGAAAGTGGGATTTGTAGGATGTGTAGTAGAGGATTCGTTTGCGTGGCACCCAGCAAGGTGCCGCCACTAATGCTCCATCTCGAGTCACGGGAACCGGGTTGAAACCATCGAAATCAGAAATGTAAATCTCAGTTGAGCTCCCGGTCTGGCCTTTGAACGCGATTTTGTAACGACTGATGCCAGGCTTGCCGGTGATTTTCTCAATCACGTCATCCGCCAGATTGTGCGCCTGGGAACGCAGTGATCCGCCCGAGTATCGGTTGTTGAGAAGGACCGTCTTGGTCACAAGATCACGTAGTTCACCCTGGACCTGCCCGCTGTTACCTCCGCTGACAGAGTATTGCGCTCCGTCGCGGGCCACAATCTCGCATCCCTGCACTTCAAGGTCATTGCGAAGGACCGATTCAGCTTCTCCCGAGTATCCGGAAAGCGTCACGGGAATGGGTTTGATATTTGCCGCCTGCTTGATGACGCGCAACTGTTGATCCTGCTGGTCCTGCGCTTTGCCGATAACACTCAGGCAACAAATAGCCGCAACAAGAAGTCCGGGAAAAAGTTTTGTGAATTTCATCCTAATAATCGTTTTGTTTTTAGATCGAAGTCGATGATGAATGAGCGTTCGCTATCTTTCGCTCCATCAGGGAATGGGGGCATCGGATTGATCTCAAGTGCGCGCTCAACCGAACGGTTAAGGGCTCGGTTCTTAGATGAGGATTGTATTTTCCATGAGGAAACCCGCCCATCCTTTCGAATCACCACGCGGGCCTTCACCACGCCTGTCTCGTCGCTTAACTCGCTCGGCGGCATCCACGCCTGAGCGTAAATCGCTTCAATGAGTAAGCCGTAATTGGCATAAGCGGCTCCCCCAGGGCCGGGTATCTCGATCGACGTTCCGTTGGACAGCCCTTCGCTGAGTTGGTTGCCGAGTTTCTGGACTTGTGAAGTATAAGCTTGTTGCCAGGCCCGTGCTTTGGCTGCGGCATCGGATCGAGCCTTTGCTTCCGCGGCCTTGGAGCTCGAATTATTCGGCTTGGAAGAGCCTTTTGATTCAGTAAATGAAGGCTCAAACTTGCGAGTTGGTTTTTCGGCAGCAAACTTCGTGGGCAAACTCTCGGACGCGCTTTTTTCTGGCTTCGAAGGTGCGAATGCAGTCTTCGGCACAGGCTTCACTGGGCTGGGAAAAGCCTCGCTCTTCAAAGCCTTGGGAGTTACAGGCGGTTCAGGTTTCGCTTCAGATTCCTGATTGGGCTGTACTGGTGCCGGAGGGGGCTGTTCTGGTAGAAGTGCTGCCGCCTTCGCAGGTGGTTGTTGGACCGCCGGGTTGCCCCCGCCAACTGCCATCATGTCGGTCGTAATGCTTGGAAGAAACGTCAAGACAGGACGATTCAGGTCGCTCTTCTTCGTCAAAACTAACGCAGGGCTGAGGAACAACAGGGTCAGCAGCGTGAAGTGAGTCGCCGCAGACGTGTAGAAACATTTCTTCTCAGTGCGGTTCATTTCTGATCCGGGGTGCGTGTGATCAACTGAAACCTGGTTATCTTGTTTCTCGCCAACCTGTCAATCAGCGCGACGGAGTCCTTGTTGATCCCCTGTTCGTCAAGTCGAATGAACATAACCAGATTCGGATTCGCGGCGTGTTCCGCCACCAACTCTCGCTCCAAATTCTGAAGCGATAGCTGCCGGACACCTAAAAGGTAAGAGCCATGCTTGGTCACGGAAACTGTTCTCACATCCTTCGGATTGACTTCGCCTTGAGCTTTACCTCCCTCCGGCAACTTCAAATCAATGCTCTGCTCATTCTTGATCGATCCCGAAATAATGATGAAAATGATCAACAGGACAAACGCGAGGTCGAGCAAGGGCGTAATGTTGATCTCGTTGAGAGTGACGAGCGAATTGCGTTGAGAGAATCGGCGCATGGATTCAGGCGATCTACTCGGGCGAGGGCGGCCTGTACTCGGCAAAATAGATCACGACCTTGTAGGCACACCACACGACAACGATCAGGAGCACAATCTGCCAGAGGCTGATATTGCGCCGGTCACCTGTGAGCTTCTTGGAAACTCTCCTCCACATGGAGCGATGCAGACGGTGGTCGCACTCGACACAGCTATTGTCCGAACGGCGATTGCGTTTTCCGCAATGGTGGCAGACGACCCAAAGATGCGCCTGGCATTTCTCACAGACATTCGCGTTCCGCGGGTTGACATGCCCGCATTTGGCGCAGGCCGGTCCACTAGAGTGGACCTCCGCATCCGTTGACGAAGCTGGATCAGACCGATTCATCGTCTTTCAAATATTCAGTTTCCATCTTCGACACCAGTTCCTGAGCGAAGTTGTCGAGCTCGACCGTCATAACCCGCAGATTGTGGACGAGCCAGTTGTAGCCAAACATCGACGGGATCGCTACGAGCAGGCCCGCCACGGTCGTCACCAAAGCGGCGGAAACTCCGGGTGCCAATGCCAACAACGTCGCCGATTGTTGGATTGCGACTGCACCGAACGCGCTCATGACACCCCAGACAGTTCCTAGTAATCCCATGAACGGGGCGCCACTGACCGCCACCGCCAGGAGGATAAGGCCGGACTCCAGTCTTAAACACTCCTGTGCGACCACTCTTTCCAGCGTCCGCTTAACATGCTCCATCCCCTTGAGCGAGATGTGCTGGCGCCGTCCATTCCCCTCGGGAAGTTTTAATCGACTGTCCAGCTCGACACAGCCTTCCTGATAGGTGGCAAACAAAGGACATCCATCCACCTGCACACGCCTATCGAAGATTCCAAGCACCTTGGTCTGTGCGCGAAACTCTGAATTAAAGTAATGGTTCAATTTTCGAGCCCGTCGCATCTGCACCGCTTTAGAAGCCATGACAGACCAGGCAAAAATCGAAAAGATAACGAGGATTACAATGATGACCTTCGCTTCAATGGTGGACTCCTTCCACACCATCATCAATTCCTGATTGCCGCTAGCCAAAAGAAAGATAGTCGCGTTCATCAATGCTAATTCCACTTATAGTCGCTTTGCTGTTGCCGGTTTAACGTTGCCTGAACAATTGGTCAAAAGTTTTCCCACCTGAGCTGTAGGCACTTGCGATCAATTCTTACATCCACATCGAAACAGTCCTTCGGCATGGGGTTCGACCGGTTGGACGGCTTCACATTCAAAAATTTCCTTTAAAACCATGCTCTGGCCTCGAACGCTCGAAGTTCAGGCAAGACAACAGCACAATCCGCCTTCTCCTAAAGCTGCCATTACGAGAGCAAGGCTTAACTCCACAAAAAGTGTCGGAGACGCTTACACTTGCCAGGTTGAACCGATCATTTACGAGCAAGCATCTCAAAAAAATCAATCGTAACACCATGCGCCACAAAAGACTTTTCTTCCATCAAAGAACACTCAACCAGTTGGATTCTGTCCTGCTACTGGACACCTGTGAGTGTTTGTGAGACAGTCGAATCCAGTCACCACTCAGATCATTTTTCTAAAACCAATAGTCAATAGTCTATGAAAAGCCTGCTCGCTGTTGCCCTCCTGTGCGTCACCACAATGACTCATGGCGCAGTATTCCAATTTCAGTCAAACACAACCGCATTGCGCCAGGCGACACTTCGTAGCGAGACTACCTGGGTGGTATCCACATCGATGGCGCGTGATTGGTTTACTGGTTGGATGGCTTCGGCTGAACGCACATACGTCACCTATTTTCAGCCCTCTACCGACAAGAAGGTTCACCTCAGTCACTCACTCTCATGGACTCAACTTCCATCGCCTGCAATGTTACTAGTACTCCGTCAGTCATCAAATGAGGGGTAAAGTTTCTTGAGTTTGACGCGGGCATCGTCGGTGGTGAAACGCCAGTTGATTTTGGAAGAGGGCTGATTGCGACGCCGGGTCCAGGCGGCGATCTCTTGGCGCAG
>SXGU01183840.1_pt1 | contig 40005 bp, 23 predicted proteins | sample 3174531 | NCBI WGS metagenome assembly SXGU01 (sample SAMN11356863, study PRJNA531348) | freshwater metagenome | isolation source: freshwater sample F1-140 | place: China: Fuxian Lake, Yuxi | collected 2017-12-25 | reverse complement strand
TGAATTTGCGGCATTCGTCTCCCTTGCCACGGCTGGTTCCCGCCTTCAATCCCGGACCGGCCCAACTCAGGTTCAGGTCTCTTTTTCGTTCCTCTCTCCACCTCTTCGCTTCAGGTGCAGGTCAGGATGTCTGAGGCTAAGTTGCACGGCGTAGCTCTCCCACTGGCCCAGCCAGGTGCCGTCCGGCTGACGGTTCCAGCGGAATGCTTGCCCACCATCAAGCGTTTCGGCCAAAACGTCGCCCGAGACGGAAGCGGCGCCGGGGAGGGGTTGCCATGAAGACCAAGGGATCGCGGGCATGAGCTTCAGCGGTGGCTTGGTCCGCGCCACCTACTTGGCCGGCTTTTCCCAGAGGAAGCTCTTGTGCTCGGCGAGCACGCGGCCGTCGCCGGCGACGAGCGTGAGCTTCCACGCCACCGGGTTGGCCGGCTTGCCGCCGGGCCAGGCGGCGCCCGTGAGGCCGAGTTGGAACACCGTTTCCTTCGCCGGTAGCACGGCGGGAAATGAATACGCCTTTGGCTCCGGCGCGTCGGGGCGGATGACGCTCAGGGCGAATTTCGCTGCGGCCAGCGGTACGGTGCTTTTCACCCGCACGAGAAAGTAAAAACCCTCGCGGGTCTCTGGCTGGGTGCGCAGGACAATCTGGCCCGAGGAGTTTTCGCCGCGACCGAAATATTCGCCGATGCGCTCAAACGATTCGGCGTCGCGCCAGCCGGGCCAGATGCGGACGAACTCCGCCCCACCTTCGCCAGCCCACGCGGGAGTGAAGGAGGCCACGAAGCCTACCAAACCGAGGAAGACTGTGAGCAGGCGGCGAATCATTGCTGAGACGATGTGCGTGAACTGGCTGGGCGACAAGCGTGGGTTGGATCGCGGGGGTTGGATCGCGGGCGTGGCCAACCCGGACGTTTTGCACCGCGCCACCGGGTCGCCACCAAGAGTTTTCAGAAATCTTGAAATCGGGCATCTGAAATCTCGAAATTTCAAACTGACGAATTTTGGAACGGTAGACCCGTTCCGCCAACGTTACCGGGCAAGCAAGATTTCAGATGCCCGACGATCGATCCGACCGACTGCGTCACAAAAGGCTGCGCCTCATCGGAGGGCGTCGCTTCGACGGCGACGCAAAGGATCCTCGAAAGAACGGCTGCGACAAAGAGCAGCCCTCCGAGATGCTTGGTGACGCTCTGGATAGATTCCGAGGTTTCCTCGGTTACGGTTTCGCGCGGTGGTCGGAAACTCCCAGGCTCGTCGCTACGGTTGTTTTTCCAGCCGCACGATCTGGAAGCGTCGGAAGATCAGCGGGGCGGGCTCCCAGCCTTTTACGGCGGCGTGGAGGAGGTAGGTGCGGGCGCCAACAGAGAGCGGGGCGACCGGAGCCTCGTGCAACAGGAGCGCTTCGGCCTGCTGGAAAAATTCAGCGCGGGCCGCGGGTTCGGCCATATTCGCGGCGGCGGTGAGGTGCCGATCGTAGGCGGGGCTGTTCCAGCCCGTCCAATTGTAGCCGCTGGTGGCGGAGAACAGGCCGAGAAACGTCACCGGGTCGGGGAAGTCCGCCGTCCAGGCGGCGGTGGAGATGGTGTAATTAAGCGTCTGTTGATTTTGGACCCAGACCTTCTGCTCCAGCTGCGAAATCGAAGTGCGCACGCCCAGGTCGCGTTGCCACATGGCTTGGAGGGCCACGGCGACGCGCGGCTCGAGTTCGTCGTTGCGAATTTGGAGATCGAGGACGGGCAGACCGTTGCCGCCAGGGTGGCCGGCCTCGGCGAGAAGCTGGCGCGCGCCGGTGAGATCGAGGGCGACCGCGGCGCGCGCGGTGTAGGTTCCGGTGCCGGGCGGCGTGAACGCATGCGCGGGCAGCCGGCTGCCCTGCAGGATGGTCCGCGCGAGGGTGTCGCGGTCGATGGCGAGCGAGAGGGCCCGGCGCACGCGCGCATCGGTGAGCGGCGGGCGCGCGGTGTTGAGCCGGAGAAAATTGGCCTGCAACGCGGGCTCGAGCCGGAGGCGCGCCGGCTCGCGTTCGCGCCACGGGGTGATCTTGGTGACGGGGATGTTCGCGGTGACGTGCAGCTGACCGGCGCGAAAATTCCGCTCCTCGGCGTCGGGATTTTCGATGGGAAAGAACACCACGCGCTGGAGTTGGTTGAGTGCGGCGTCGCGGTGGTGGGGGTTTTTTTCGAGGACGATGCGGGCGTTGGGCTTCCATTCCGCGAGCGCGAAGGCGCCGTTGCTGACGAGATTGCCGGGGCGCGTCCAATCCGTGCCGCGCTTTTCCAGCGGGCCGAATTTTGCGACGGCGCGCGGGTTGAGCGGAAACCACGCGGGCAGGGAGACGAGCGCGGGCAGGTAGGGCGCGGGGCGCTCGAGGGTGAGCACGAGGGTGCGGGCATCGGGCGCGGCGAAACCGAGCCGGGTGCGGTCGGTGAGTTTGCGCGCGTTGCAGGCCTCGGCGTTTTTCACCACGAAAAGATACCACGCGTTGTCGGAGGCGAATTCCGGACTCAGCACACGGTGCCACGACTGGATGAAATCGTCGGCAGTGAGCGGATCGCCGTTGGACCATTTCAGGCCGGACCGCAGCCGAAACGTCCAAACCAGCCCGTCGGGGGAAACGGTCCACGACTCGGCGGCCGCCGGGAGGGGGTTGGTCGTGCGCTCGTCGAGGAGGGTGAGGCCCTCGAAGAGGGTGTTGACGATCAGCTGGTCGCTGACGACGGAGGCGAGGTGGGGATCGAGGTCGCCCGGCTCGGCGCCGTTGCCGACGAGCAGGGTGCGGGTGCGGATGCCCTCTTCCGCGGGGGTCTCGCGTTTGGCGCAGCCGGCGAAGGCGACGACGAGAGCTGCAAGAGAGCAAAGCAGGCCGGGACGGAGAAGGCGCATGGGGGATTGGAAATCGCCCGGGCGCGACTGGCAAAAGTCTTTTGCGAGAAATCAACTCCCCGCCTCCTGCAACCCATGCGGGCTCGGTGTCGTTCGCCGCAGGGGTCGAGTATTGCAACCGGCCGCGGCCGCAAACTTCGATGTCGCACACGTCGGGAAATTTTCCCACACTGCCGCCCCATGAAACAACACCCCCTTCCTGGTTGTGATCGTCGGCACTTCATCCGGATTGGCGCGGGTGCGGTCATGGGCGCGGCGATGCGGCCCCTGGTGGGCGCGGAGAGCGCGGTGGCTGGCGACAGCGCGCGCAATGCCAAGGTCTCGATCCTGTCATGTCGCGGCTACGGGCGCGAGGTGAAGGCGGCGATGGACCAGAGCTTCGATCTACTTGGGGGCCTCGGGAGTCTCGTCAAGGGCAAGACGGTCACGGTGAAGATCAATCTCACGGGTTCGAAGTTCGAACCGCTCTTCGGTCGTCCGGTGGGGGAGAGCTACGTGACGCATCCGGCGACCGCGATGGCGCTGACCGCGGCGCTGTTCACCGCCGGGGCGCGGCGCGTGCGTTTTGTCGAATCGACCCAGCTGCGGCAGGCGATGGAAAAGACCCTCGTCGACGCCGGCTTCGACTGGAACGCGCTCCAGGCGCTCGGCCCGGTCGAGGCGGAAAACACCCGCAATTTGGGCAAAGGGCGGAACTATGCGGGGTTCAAGGTTCCGAGCGGCGGACACCTTTTTGAGAGCTTCGAGCTGAACCATGCCTACGCGGACACCGATGTTTTTGTGTCGCTTTGCAAACTGAAGACACATGGCACCACGGGAATCACGCTGACCATGAAGAATCTTTTCGGGATCACCCCGAATGCGCTGTATGGCGACGACGCCCCCTCCGAGGACGGCACGAAGGGTCGCGGGCGGTTGCACAACCTGAAGGGTTGGGACAATCAAGGACCGGCCGCCGTGTTTGATCCTCCCGGGTCGAAGCGCGATTTCTTTGTGCCGAACGACAGTGGCTATCGCATCCCCCGCATCGTCACCGATGTCTGCGGGGCCCGGCCGATTCACCTCGGTATCATCGACGGCATTACGACGCTGAATTGGGCCGAGGGCCCCTGGGTGAAGGGGAGATCGCAGAAGATCGCCTCGCCGGGTGTGCTCATCTGCGGATTGAACCCGGTGGCGACCGACACGGTCGGCACGGCGGTGATGGGATTTCCAGACGTCCGGGCGGTGCGCGGGGTCCCGCCGTTCGGGCCGGGGGACAATCACCTCGTACTGGCGGAGCGGGCCGGGCTGGGAACGTGCGATCTCGCGAAAATCGAAGTCGTCGGGCAGCCGATCGAGAAAGTCCGCAGCAAGGAATTTCCCTCGTAGCAGAGCCGCCGGCCGGTCGGTTTTGGGCTCGAGAATTTTTCTCCAACCCAGCCATTTGGCAGAAAGATTTTGGGCAAGAATTCAGAAAGGCCACCGAGGCTAGTGTGCCGACCGCAAAGTAGCGTGACAAGTAGCGGCGAGCGCCAGCGAGTGGATCGCGCCGGTGGTCCACTCGCTGGCGCTCGCAGCTACACGTCACGAAAGTTATTGGTCGCGCCACTAGAAGCCCAGCGTGGCGCTCAGGACGAAGGAGCGCGGCGGCAGATAGAGGAAGGAAGTCGGCACCGTGACGCGATCGGGGCGGGAGAGGTCGCCGTTGGGCGCGCGGAGGCCGGCGCCGATGTAGACGAGGTCGTCGTTGTCGAGGACGTTTCCGATCTTGAGGTTGAGATCGAGGGTCAGGTTCCGCCGCAGCTTGTACTGGTAGCCCACCGTGGTGGTGACGGTGTAGTACCCGGGCATGAATAGTTGCGTGGTGGCGCCAACCGCGGGGTTGTCGATCGCGGTGGCGGGGCTGGCGGGGTTGATCATGGTGTCGCCGCCCCGGTTGCCGATCGCCTTCTGGCCGATGTATTGCACGCCGCCGCCGACGCGGAGGTTTTTCAGCACGCCGCGGGAGAAGCGGTAGTCGGTGAACAAATTCGAGGTGAACTTGGGCTGGTTGCTGAAGGTGGCGGCGGTCGGATCGCTCGTGGCCCTGAAGTTCTGGATGTCGTTCCACGCAGTGGCGGCCACGGCGGCGTCGGGGGAGCGGTTGGCGACGGGCACGCCGAGGTCAACGGTGGCCACGTTGTTGGCGCCGATGATCACGCCGGCGTCCTGCACGATCTGTTTCAGCGTCGCCTCGTTGGCGTTGAGATAGGACCACTGCTCCTGGTTGGTATTGGTGGTGAGATTCTTCGGAATGCCGGCATTGGCGGTGAGGCGCCAGTTGCTGGTGAGGTTGGCGACGATGTCGATCTCGTAGCCGCGGCCCTTTGAGTCCTGGAAGTCAAACGTCGGCGTGGGCACAAGCGGCAGACCGCGGGTGTTCTGGCCGTCGGCGGAGAGGTCACCCACGCGGTTCGCGGCGGCGATGTTGGCGTATTTGCGGGTCTGGCCGGTGTTGTCGAAGGAGTTGTTGCGCTGGGTCGAGCCGTACTTGCCGAACGAGGCGCTGACGCGGCCCTTCAGCAGGCTGAAGCGGATGCCGAAGTCCCAGCCTTCGCTCTGGCCGGGCGGGAGCGCGGCGCCGTTGATCGTGATGCCGGCGCCGGGAGGGTTGAATGACTCGGCGAAGTTGGCGTAGGTGCTGACCCAGGACAGCAGGTGCACGACGCCACCATAAGTGACGGTGGTCACATCGAAATCGACCGGCGGCGAAGAGTAGTCGTCGCGGAAGCGATCGTTGGCGTACTGCGGAAGCGCCCTGCCGGTGCCGTCGCGCGGCCGGGAGAGGGCGGGCAGGGTGGCGCCGTTACCGCTGATCGCGCCGTTGGTCTCCCTGGCCTTGTAGGTGAGATTCCAGTAGTCGGCGGGCGGGAGCGGGCGGTAGATGGGCGTCTGGCCGTCCCAGTTGGCGGGGTAGTCGGCGATGACGGCGTTGGCATTGCCGTTGAGGGTGTAGAGGTCGCGCTGGAGAGTGTCGCGGCGCGCGCCGCCGATGAGATTGAGACGGCCGTTGAAGAGCTTGGCGTTGAGCGCGCCCTGCAGGTAGGTGAACGTGGTGTCGGAGGCGCGGAAGTTGCCCGCGCTGCGGATGTCGTAGATCCTGGTGATGCCGTAGGTGGCGTTGGTGCCGGCGACGGGATCGACCAGCCGCACGCTGGGGGGGATCGTGAACGGCTTCACGGGGTCGTTGAGGTAGTAGCGGTAGTTGAAGAGGTCGTCGCGGGAGCGGGCGCGGACGTCGGGGTTGCGGTTTATCACGTAGCCGTAACCGCGCACGTCGTTGTGCACATTGCGGCCGCCGGCGATGAGGTTGGCGCGGAAGCTGCCCCAGCGCGTGCGGTCGAACACGAAGGCGGCGGCGGCGCGGGCCTCCTTGATGTTGTTCAGGTAATAATAAGTGCCGCTGACCGCCTCGCTGTAGGGCTGCTTGAAATTAGGATTGGGCCGGCCGTCGGGCAGGGTGGCGTTGACGTCGAGGAAGACGCTGCCCAGGCGCGACGCGACGGCCTCGACGTGCTTCTTGGTCCGCGCCCAGTTGGCCGCGGCTTCGAAGAACAGATGCTCGCCCTGCTGGTGCTCGATGAACACGGCGGTGTCGCGGAACTGGTACGAGAGCGTGGGGGCGTCCGGCTGGAGCACCGTCTCGCGGGTGGGCCGGCGGAAGAAGGAACCGGACTCGCTCAGGCCGTAGAGCAGGTCGGCCGAGTAGGCGCTGTCGATCATCGGGCCATTGTTGATGCCGAGGTTGGCGGTGGAGAGCGGGAGCCGGCCGCCGACCGGCACGGCGGCGTTGGCGGCGCCACCCTGGGTGCGCCAGGAGTTGGCCCAGTTCATCACCGTGCCGCCATCCGAGCCCGGAATGTAGATGAGCTGCGGCGCGGTGCTCGAGCCGAAGCGCGCGAGCCCGAGGGCGTCGGCGTTGGCGAGCGCGACCGTGCCGGGCGCGGCGACGGTGGTGCGGCCATCCCAGCCGGAGAGCGACTCGCTCATCGTCTCGCGGCCCATGATCGTGCTCTGCTTGTAATACTCGAACTCGGCGCGCACCTGGGTGCGGCGGAAAGGGCGGTAAGTGACGGCAAAATGGTTGCCGCGGCGATGGTCGAACTCGAGGTTGCGCCAGGTGTCGACGTCCTGCCAGAGGAGGTTGGCGCGCAGGGCGAGTTTGTCGCTCAGGGGCCGGTTGACGTCGTAGCTGGCGCGGAAGCGGTTCCAGGAACCGAGGGTGAGCGTGGCCTTGTCGAAGGCCTTGTCGGTGCGGGCCTGCTTGGTCATGCCCACGACCACGCCGCCGAGGCCGCCGGTGCCGATCAGGAGGGCGTTGGGGCCGCGGGCAAAGTCGATGCGCTCCTGGCTGTAGGTGTCGGCATTGAGGCCGAGCTGGAAGAAATTGCGCTGGGCGGCGCCGGCGATGCGCACGCCGCGGGACATCACGCTCGAGCCGGCCTCGTTGTCATTGTAGCGGTAGGAACTCGTGTCCTGGAGCGGCATATAGGAGCCGACCGACCACGTGAGCGCCTGCTCCTGGTCGAAGAGCCCGAGCGTATCGAGAAAGTCGCGCGTGAGCACCGAGTAGGCGACCGGCGTATCGCGCAGGTCGGTGGCGAGGCGGCCACCGGCGAGGGAGGCGGCGGCGACGAAGCCCTCGTCCTTCTCGGTGGCGACGGTGAAGGGCGTCATGACGATCGGGTCCGCCGCGAGCAGTGCGGCAGCCTGGCGCGGGGCGGCGGAACTGCGCGGGGCCGGCGGAGCGGATGGTGCCGCCGGGGCGGGGGCCGCGGGCAGCGGCGTATTCAGAGCAAGGAGACACAAGGCGAGGCGCAAGGAGTGAGGCATGGGACGAAGGGACCGCGAACGGCGGGACAAGCATCGGACGCCGGTCCGGCGGTGTCGAGCCCCGAAGGTGGGTCGCAACTTCCGGCCGGTAAACCCGGCGCCTGCTCGCCGCGCGACGTGCGGCCTCGGCGTGGCGGCCGGTGGCGCGTCGCGACCCGCGGATCCGATTTGTCGGGCCAACCCTCAAAACGAACCCCGGAGACCGACCGCCATCTGAATGCCGTATTCCTGTTCCGCGTAGAGCCGGGCGTAGTCGGGCGTCTGGTCGCCGTAGCGGAGGAAGCGGTAGGGCTGGTTGAAGATATTTGTCGCGCTGGCCACGAAGGAGAGACTCTTCGTGAACTGGTACGAGCTGTTCACATCAAGGACCGTGCGGGCTTCGATGTACTCGTAGCCGTTGGGGCCGGCGGCGGCCAGGGGGCCACGCTGGTCGAGGCCGCGGTAGTTCCACCGGGCGGTGAAAGTGAAACGCTTCGGGGCGAAGGTGAAGCCCCAGTTGGCGCTCTTGGGGATGAAACTCGTGAAGGCCGCGCCGGGGGCGCCGTCCAGTTCGAGCTTGGTGCCGTTGGCAAACAGCGTGAAGTAGCCGCCCCATTTGCCGAGCATGCGCAGGTTCTGCCGGATGGAAATCTCGGCGCCGGTGATGCGGGCATCGCCGGCGTTGAACTTGGAATTGATGTTCCAGTCGAGGTAACGGTCGGGCAGGCCGAGTTCGTCGAGGACCGCGGGCGTGGCGCGACGGGAGGCGTTGCCGAAAAAGTTTCTCAGCTCCTTGAGAAAGAGGCCGGCGGTGAGCAGGCCGCCGTGGTCGGTGTAATATTCGGCCGAGAGGTCGAAGTTGTCGGCTGTCCAGGGGCTCAGGGCGGGATTGCGGACGGTCAGCGTGCCGCGGAACTGGCCGGGCTGCAGATCGTCGTCTTCATCGGGATCGGTCGCACTCGTGTTGGCCACGGTGCGCGGGATGATGTCCGCAAAATTGGGCCGGCCATAGGTTTTGGCCCAGGCCGCGCGGAGGAGGAAGTTTTCCGTGGTGTTGTAGGTGAGGTGGACGCTCGGGTAGTAGCCGTGGTACTCGCGATGCGTGAAGAAGGCGCGGTACTCGCGGGTGAGCAGGTTCTCGGCGAGCGAACCGGCGGCGCCGGCCTCGGTCCGGCGGAGGCGCTGGCCGGCGGCGTTGCGGACAAAGGAGCCGTCAGGGTGGCGTTGCCAGATGCGCTCGGTGTCGACGAGACCGCCGATGCCATCGTCGCTGGTCTTTTCGAAACGCACGCCGCCGAGGACGCGCAGGCGACTGGCGAAGAGGCGGGTGTCGGCCTGCACGTAGGCGGCCTGGACCTGCTCCTTGATGTTTTCGTTGTTATCGATGTGGGAGTTTCGGTCGGAGACCCTCTGCGCCTCGGTTGGCTGATACAGCAGAGGATTGACCTGGTAGGCGCGAAAGGCGCGGCTGGGCGACATCCAGTTGATGCTGGGCAGGCCGTAACCCGTCTCGGCGTTCTTGTATCGCTGCATCAGGTACGGCTCGATCGCGGCGGTGGCGGCGGAGACGCCGTCGGGGCCCAGGAAAGTCCACGTTTCGTTTCTCAGGTTGTTATCGAGCATCACGCGCTTCTCCAGCACGCCGGTCTGGAGCGCGGTCGGCACCGGCAGGAAGTCGAGCGTGCGGCGGAGGTTGAGAAAACCCTGGTTGGTGTAGCTGTGGTTGTTGAGGTTGGCGTTGTTGGCGGTGTTGCCGCGGAGGTTCGCCGGGTTGTTCCAGTCGACCCGTTGGTCGTTATTGTCGAAAACTTCGATGCGACCGGGCAGGGCGGCGCCGGGCTGAAGGTCGAGGAAGTTGATGCGCACGGGGAAACGCTGAATGGCGCTCGCCTGCAGGAAGAAGCCCGCGTCGAAATAACGGCGCTTGATTTGCGAAGCCGAGCGGCTGACGCCGGTCTCGACGCGCCAGCGACCATTGTCGTAGCGGTAGCTGACGTTGCTGGAGTCCGAGATCTGGTTGATCAGCTGGTTGGTGCCGTTGTTATTCAGGGTGGCGCGACCGGTGGCGCCGAGAGTCTGGCCGCCGTCCCACGCGAGCCCGCGCCCGCCGGCAATCGAGGAGGTTGCGGTCGTGCTCGTGTTCCAGGTGTAGGAGAGCGACCCGATGCGCGTGTCGGTCCGGCTGGCAACGTGGCCGACCGAGAGCACGCCGTTGTCGCTGATCTTCCAGTCGGTCTTCACGCTGAGCGTGTTGCGCCTCAGGTCGCGGGGGCCGTCGAGCAACGCGAGCGAATTGAGGATCGGATTGGCGTAGTTGATCGGGGTGCCGGCGGGCGAGCCCGGGGGGACGATCGCGGTCCAGGTCTGCAGCGTGCGGTGCTGCTCGTTGTAGGAGCGGGAGTGATTGGCGGCGATCACCACGCCAAAGCGCTTGGTGACGGGCCAGGTGAAGTCGAGGCTGGCTCCGGGGAAAATCTTCGAGGTCAGCTTGTCCCCGTGCGAGTGCGGCGTCTTTTTCAAGTCGAGGTTCTCGTGATTGCCGATCAGGTTGAGCGAATAGCGAAGCTGGCGGCCGGTGCGCTCAAAGGCGCTCTTGCTCACGAGGTTGATGGAGCCGGCGAGCGAGTCGGAAGGGTTGGCGGGAGTCGGAACCTTGGAGACCTCCATGCGGGCGATGTCATTGAGGGCCATCGAGCGCACGTCGACCGAGCGGGTGGCCGTGGTCCAGATGTTGGAGGCGGGCGCGCCGTCGTTGGTGATCGACGTCATGCCGCCGCCGATACCGCGAATGGAGACGCCGGAGACATCGGCGAGATCGCTCTCGACGGTGACGCCGGGGAGAAACTTCATGAACTCGCCGGCGGAGCCGCCGAGGACGTCGCCCAGGGAGTCGGTCGAGAGGACATTCTTGATGTTCGGGGCGAATCGCTGCTCGTTGGTGGCGATGGCTTGCGCGTCGGTCTCCTTGTCCTGCGCGACGATGAAGGCATCGAGCTTGATGGTGCCGTCGCCCTGCTGGCCGTAGCGGGTGACGGAGGTGAGATTGAAATTCTGCGTCGCGAGACCGCCGGCGGAAACAGCAAGCTGGACCGTGGCGAGATCGAGGTCGGTGAAGAAGACCTCGACCGTCACAAGACCGCTGGGGACATTCACCAGGCGGTAGGTGCCGTCTTTGTCGGAAAAGACGGTGTTGCTGGAGCCCTTGACGGAAACCCGGGCGTTATTGAGGTACTGGCCGGTGGCGACGTTCTGCACGCGGCCGGAGATGGAGCCGGTGGATTGGGCCGACGCGGCGGGCGCCGTGGCGGCCGCCACCCTGGGCAGGGCGGCATGCGGAGCGAGCGCGAGACAACCGGCGAGCAGGTGGAGTATGGGTTTCGTCATGGGGGGATGATGACCGAACCTCGGCCGCGTAAATGGGCGTGCGCCTCTGCGGACGTCGGCCGTGGCGGGCACGGTGCGAAGAAACAGACCTCCGACCGCACCCTGTCAACGATCAGGTTTTCGGGCGGAGCGAAATCCCACGCGGGATGCCGGGCACGATCCAAACGTTGCGGAAAACCACCGGGTTGCCGTGGTCCTGGAGAAAGACCGGTCCGGCTGGACCATCCAGGGGCTTCGTGATCGGTGCGGAGGTCGTGAAATCCCTGGCCAGTTCCAGGTTCTCGTGCACGGGCACGCCATTCAGCCGGACGGTGATGCGGGGCCAGGCCGTGCGTTGCCCGGCCGCGTCGAATCTGGCGGCGGTGAACTCGACGTCGTAGGTCTGCCACGCGAGCGGCGGCAGGCACATGTTCAACCGGGGTTTGGCGATCGAGTAGATGCCGCCGCACTCGTTGTCCTTCCCCTCGAGCCCGAACGAATCGAGGATCTGGGTTTCCCAGCGGCCGCTGTGATAGACGCCGCTGTTGCCGCGCTGCTGGCCGCGTGCCGTGGGTTTGTACGGCGTGCGGAACTCCAGGTGCATCGTGTAATCGCCGAAGTGTTTTTTGCTGGAGCTGCCGGTGGCCAGCAGGTGCCCGTTCTCCACCCTGCCCTTTTCCCAGTGATCCGCCGAGGTGCCGTCGAAGAGCACCACGGCGCCGGCGGGAGGCTTGCGGCCAAGCGTGGCGCTGTGGCGCTCGGTGCGCGCGAGGGTGTGCTTCGCGCCGTCAGCGGTGGTCAGCGAAAGCGAGCCCTGGGCGATCGTCGCGGCGATTCTGCCGGAGGCGTCCACACAATCGACCACGTCGCCCTTGCGTCCGCCCTGCAGCAACGTGCGCGACCTGCCCGGTTCCCATCCCGCGCCCGGCAGGCCGCCCGCGAGGAGGTAAACATCGAACCGCCCGCCGCCGAGCGCCACCACCTGGGCGCCCATGGCCTTTCCCTGTTCGGCACTGCGATATTCGCCCTGGAGGGCGAAATCCGGGTCTTCCCGCAGCGCGGTTTCGGGAGTGGTCCACGCCCTGTGTTCGGCTTTCGTCGCGGCGTTGAGCGGAAGAACCGCGAGCAGGGCGCAGACGCCGCAGGAAAGGAGAGGGATTCTCATGCGCGTGATCTCAGCGGCGATCATCCCCGTGGCCAAAGGGCCTCGCCGTAGCTCCAGCCGTCCCGGACCGGTTCCCTGACGAAGACGCTCAGCTCCGGGTGGTTGGTGACGCGGCCCGCCTTCGCGTCCCACTCGATGCGCGTGTTGAATCGCTGGGCCAGCACCCCCAGCAGAATGATCTCGGTCAGCCGGGCGGCGTAGTCGAAGTTCGATCCCGGTTCCGGCCCTTCGCCCTTGATCGCGCGCAGCCACTCGCGGAACGGCCCGCCCGCGACGCGCGGAATCGTCTGCGCCGGCGGGTTGGCCTTCCACTCGCCGCGCAATTCTTCCGGAAGGATCAGCGGTGCTCCGGCATGGGTGCCGCAGCCGAGCAGGCCCTTGGAGCCGACGAGCCAGCAGGCGCGCCCCAGGTGCGCCGCGTGTTCGGCGCCGAATGTTTCGAGGCGGCCGACCCTGGCCCAGTCCTGCGGGCCATCGAACCAGTCGAGCGTCACGGGCCCGCGGCCGCCCTTGGCCGGAAAATGAAACCGGAGGTGGCTGGCGGTGGGAATCACGCCCTCGAGTGATTTCTCGCGGTGGAGGCATTCGACCACCGTGGGCGGATCGAGGTCCAGCGCCCACACCGGGGTGTCGAAGGTATGGCAACCGAAGTCGCCCAGCATGCCGAGCCCGAAGTCCCAGAATGCACGCCACTTCTTCGGGAGATAGTCGGCGTAGAAGTCGCGCTTCGCCGCCGGGCCGAGCCAGAGATCCCAGGCGAGGCCGTCAGGCACGGGCGAGGACGGCGGCGGCATGGCGGCAGGGTTGGCGAAGTGCTTACTGCCCATCTCCGGACCGCTGTTGCGGCAGAAGACCTGGCGGACATCGCCGATCACGCCGGCGCGCACCGCTTCGACCGACTGGCGGATGCCGTCGCCCGCGTGCCCCTGGTTGCCCATTTGGGTCACCACCTTGTAACGGGCCCTGGCCTTCACCAATGTCCGGCATTGCCACAAGTTGTGGGTAAGCGGCTTCTGGGTGTAAACGTGGATGCCACGCTCCATGGCCGCCAGCGTGGCCGCGAAGTGCGTGTGGTCGGGCGTGGAAACGACCACCGCGTCGATCTCCTGGTGCATCTTGTCGAGCATCACGCGGAAGTCGTCGAAGAATGGCTGGGAGGTTCGCCAGCTCTTGATGTTCTCCGCGCAGAGATCGCGGTCCACATCGCAGAAGGCGACGAGGTTTTCCTCCGAGCAGCCCTGGTTATAGGGTTGTTGGGCGATCCAGCCGCCGGCGCCGATGAACGCGACGTTTACCCTGCCGTTGGCGGACTTGCCCGGCTTGCCGAGGGCGAACGCCGGAAACGCGGTGCTGGCGGCGGCGGCGGCGGTAGTGGTGAGAAAGGTCCGGCGTTTCATGCAGGGCGTGGGTGAGGGGGTGGTCAAGGAGCCGAACTTCTTTCCAGGCCGGTGCGGTTGATGAGGCCGCCGAACGGATTGTTGCCGAAAGCGGGGGCGCTGAGGCTGCGGTTCCATTCGGCGGCGGCGGCGGCGAGGCGCGCGGCGATTTCGGGGCGCGCCGAGGCGAGGTCGCGGGTCTCGCCGAGGTCGGCGGAGAGATCGTAAAGCTGCGGAGCGTTTTGATAGGTGCGCAGCCACTTCCAATTTCCCTCGCGCACCGCGAACGCCTCGCCTCCATCCATGCGCCAGAAGAGGCGCGCGTGGGGCGCGGCGGTGTTCCTTCCGGTGAGAAAAGGCAGGAGATCGATGCCGTCGAGGGCGGCGAGCTTGGCGTCGCGCGCGGTGCTCGCGGCGGCGAGGGCCGTCGGCAGGATGTCGAGGGAGATAACGGGTTGCGGATAGGTGCGGCCGGCGGGGATCCGGGCGGGCCAGGCAACGAGGAACGGCACGCGAATGCCGCCTTCGAAGACGTCGCCCTTTTGACCGCGCAACGGTGAGTTGACGGAGGCGTTGGCGTTGCGCTTGGTCATCGGGCCGCCGTTGTCGGAAATGAAAAAGATCAGCGTGCGTTCGCGTTGGCCGGTGGCGTCGAGGGCGGCGAGAATGCGGCCCACGGCCTCGTCGACGGTGGCAACCATCGCGGCATAGGTGCGGCGGCGGACGTCGGGGATCGCGGCGAAGCGGGCGAGTTGATCGGCGCGGGCCTGCAGCGGGGTGTGCGGCGCGTTGAAGGCGAGGTAGAGGAACCAGGGCTTTGGGTCGCGGGCGTGGCGGGTGACGGACGCGGCGGCCTCTTCGCCGAGGCGGGTGGTGAGTTCGCCGACCTCGGGCACTTCGGTGGAGTTGCGCAGGAGGGGGGAGTTGTGTTCGGCGTCGCCGCTGGTGGCCGCCTTCTTGCCCGCGCCGATCTCGACTTCGACCACCGAGCCGGGGAAATAGCGGTGGCCACCGCCGAGGAAGCCAAAGTATTCGTCGACGCCGCGGCGATTTGGGTGAAACTGCGGATGGGCACCGAGGTGCCATTTGCCAATCGCGCCGGTGGTGTAGCCGGCGGCGCGGAGGGAATCGGCGAGCGTGGTTTCGGAAAGCGGCAGGCCGTGGGTAACGGCAGTGGCATCCCACTTCGGGTTGAATTCATATCCGAAGCGCTGCTGGTAGCGGCCCGTGAGAAACCCGGCGCGGGACGGACTGCAGACCGGATAGGAAACGTAGCCATCGGTGCAACGGATGCCGGAGGCGGCGAGGCGGTCGAGGTGCGGCGTGGGAATGTCGCGGGCTCCCTGAAAGCCGACGTCGTTGTAGCCCAGATCGTCAGCGACGATGAGGAGGATGTTGGGGCGAGGCTCGGCGGCGTGGGCAGCGGCCAAGGCCGCGGAAAGCAGGAGAGACAGCGAGACGAGGCGACGCATGGGGAGTGTTATTTTGAGCGGAAAGTGGGGCTGAGGACGACCTGTTCGATGGTCGGCGCGCTTCGTCAGTCAATCCGGTTCTCGCCGCGATTTTCCGACTGGTGGATCGTCACCGGCCAACCGGGAAACTGATTGGACGCCTTTCCGTCGGCGGGATCGATGAGGAAGCGGAACGAATCGATGGCGTAGGTTTTCTTCACAGGATCGAAAGTGATGAAGCCGAAGCCGCTGCCTTTCTCGTGGGCTTTGTCGTAGCGGTTGGGGGCCTTGCCGACCTCGGGATTACCCACGGCGTAGACGTAGACCTTGTTGCCAAATCCATCCAGATACTCGCCGGTATGAGGCAAGCCGTGCTTCGGGCGTTTCGCGTGCGGCATGCCCACGTCGTCCGGGCGCCACCAGCGAGGATACCCGACGGCGATCGCCGGCGTGCAGAAGGACCACAGGCTGTCGCGCTGTTGGCCGACACCATACTGGGCGAGCGTGGTGAGATGCTGGTCGCCGTTGATGTGCAGGGCCATCGCCGGACGCAGAATGTCGATCGCGCGATTGCGCGGGGATTGCGGCCAGGCGCCCGAGTCGAGGTCGCCCTTGAGGTAGCCGCCGAAGGCGCCGTGGTGCGTGGCGAGGGCCGCGAACACGGTTTGACTCAGGACGGCCTTGAGCGAATGGCCGCGCCAGTCGTGCACCCACTTTTGCAGAAACTTTTCCTGCCGCATTCCGAGCAGGACCAATCCCGGTTGGTCGAGGGCGCCACTGTCGAAAGTCGGACTGACCACGTGGTCGGCGCGCGGGCCATCGGTCTTGACGCAATCGGGGCCGCTCTTCCACTGGCGGTCGGCGATGATCGCGAAACCGACGCCACCGTAAACCATGTCCCCGAAATAAACGCTGATGCCCTGCTGGCTGGGCGCCGGATCGTACGGGTCGGGATGGTGCGAGACGTTGGTCCGGTGCACGGCATTGACCATCCGGGCCGGCTCGGCGTATCCGCTGCTTGACGACGCCCCGGGGTCGGCCGCCAGGTTGGTCATCGGGGCGCCGCCTTCGCCCCAGATGTTGCCCTGGAAAACATCGTGATCGTCGGGGAGACACAGCGTGGGGGCATCGCGCATCACGCCGCGGAACGCCCAGCCGAACTGGTAGAACTTCCGCAGGTAGTTGAGAATCGCCGGTCCGGCCGGCGCGCGGACGATGCCGAAGCCGCCGTGGCTCTCGTAGATTTGATCGCCGGAGAAGAACACGAGATCGGGCTTCAGCTTCGCGACGTTGCGGACCAGGGGTTCGTAAGGGAAGGCGTAGTCGTTCTGGCAGGTCATCGCCGCCATCCGCAATGGCCGGCCTGCGGGATTCGCCAAGATCGTTCCGGTCCACTCGTCGGGCGTCACGCTGCCGTCGCGGTGCTTTTCGCGATACACGAGCTTGTAGGGCGTGGCCGTTTTCTCGTCCCACCGGGGGATGCGGAAGGTGGCGACCCAGGCGTCGGGATCGAGTTTTCCCTCCCCCAGCGATTGCCAGGCGCCGCCGCGCTGTACGTGCAGCTCCACCACCTGGCTGTCGTCCCGGCCCATCGGACCGGTCAGCGCGCTGAGCTTCATGATCCAGCCTTCGGGCGTGCGCGAGTCGCTGAGCGAGTACATGGACCAAAGCAGCGGACCAAAGCGCTGGGCGGGAGTGATTGTGAAGGCGTCACCCGCCATTTGCCATGCGGTGAACCGGTAGCGCGAACTTCCGCCCTGGCTCGCTGCCTTGGCGGCTTTCTTGGGCGCGGTTGGCGCGCCCTCCGCGGCATAGCCGCTCACGAGAGCGACGTTGCCGAGCAGCGTGGCGGCCGGGACGGTGTGGCTAAGTTTGCCGAGGCTGGCGCCGGTGTCGTTCGCGCGAGCTTCCAGCGTGAGGGCAACGTCCGCGCCGGTTCCGACACCGGAAAGGACCAGCCCGATTTTCTTCGAATCGGCGCCGGCCGCCAGCGGAGCCGTCTTGGAGCCCAGCACCATTTTCCCTTCCGCCACCCCGGCGTTGAGGCCCTGCATGACGAAACAATTACTGCGATACTCGTTAAGTTCGCTGCGCACGCCGAGGCGAAAGCCGGCGCCTGCGTCCTTGCCTCGCGCTTCGAGCAACGACATCCGCACCGACATCGTGAAGCCCTTCGCCGGTTCCGCGATTTGGTGCGTCAGCGAATGAATGCTGCGATTGCCGCCGAGACTCCGGCATTCGGCGCCGCCATCGGCGATCTGCCAGTCCTCCATCGGATTCGCCCAATACTCGCCGCCGAGCCAGACGCGGTCTTGGGTGCGGCTCCAGGAATCGGGCGACTTGGCGTCGGACGCGCGTTTCGGCGCGGAGGCGGCCGCGACCGGCCTTGGTCCGGAGGCCGCGCCGACCACGGTGGCGGTGGCGAGCAGTTTCAGGGCCGTGCGGCGGGAGATAGAATCATTCATGGTGATGGCGATGTCGGAGAAGGTGGCGCAGGGTGCCAGGGTCTGTTGCAGGGTGACGAAGGCTCGATACAGCGGGCTGGGTTTTCGTGGAGATTCATTATCCTGAACCGCGTTGGGTCCGTTCAGCGGTTTTGGTGGGCGTGCACCAAGTGGATCGAGTGTAGCACCGGAGGTGGATTACGGCTGCTTTTTCTTCTTCTCGCGGCGCGTCGGCGCCTGGTCGGCGCTGGTGACCCGAGGGGAAGGATACTGGTCAAACACCTCACCTTTGCCGAGGGCGCGGGGATCCTGCTGCCGCCGCAGTTCGGCCATGAGCTTCTCGCGCAGGGCGGCGGCCTTGCTGGCGAAGGCGGGATCGGCGGCCAGGTTGGTCACGCAGTCCGGATCGCGGGCGAGGTCGAACAGTTGTTCGGCGGGGCGCTTGCCGAAGGCGTGCTGCCAATACGGATCCAGCTCGCCCCGCTCGGCCGCGAACGTCTTCGACGGGCTGTTGTCGGTGTCGCGTAAATCGCGGTCGGGATCACCGCAGGGCCAGCGTTCGGGCGCGAAGTTCCGCACGTAGAAGAGATTTCCCTCCCGAATGGCCCGGGCGGGATAGCCGAGCCCCGCGGGCGAACCGGGCCGCGCCAGCACGTCGTTGCGCTCGCGCCCGAGGACGACGAAGCCGCGTCCGCCCTGGGCTTCATTCCGGAGCACGTCGGAAAAACTGCGGCCGGTGATGGGCGCCATGCCGCGGCCGGCCCCGTCGACCCCAAACACTTCGAGAAAGGTCGGCGCCAGATCGATGAAACTGATGAACTCGGCGACCCGGCGGCCTGGTTTCGCGATCCGTCCGGGCCAGGACACGACGAAGGGAACGCGATGAGCATCGTCGAAGGTGTGCCCCTTCACCCGGGGAAACGGCATCCCGTGGTCCGAGGTGACGATGATCAAGGTGTTGTTGATTTCGCCGCTGGCCTCAAGCGCGGCGACCAACGAGCCGACCTGGGCGTCATAGGCTTCGACCTCGATCGCATAGTCGAGCATGTCGCGGCGAATGACGTCATGGTCCGGCCAATACGCGGGCACGCGATCGATGTCCGCGGGCTTCTTGCCGGCCTCAATCCCGGAGTTGCGCTTGTAGCCCCGGTGTGGATAGTGGCTGCCGAACCAGTAAAAAAACGGCTGGCCCAGGGCGCGGGTTTTCAAGAAGGCGCTGAAGGAGGTACCCGGTTCGCGATCGCTGATGCTGCCGTGTCCGCGCAGGCCAAAGTTCCGCGGGTTGCCGTCGGCGAGCTTCGCCTCGCCCGGTCCCCAGGTCTTGCCAGCGGAGCCGCAGGCGATCCCGGCGGCGGCGAGGGCCTCGCTGAACGCCATGAATTTCGCCGGGAAGTAGGGCTGATGATTCGCCGCTGCTTCGAGCTGCCAGGGGTTGCGGCCCGTGAGGATGGCGGCGCGGGACGGAGCGCACTTCGACGTCGGGGTGTACGCGTTGTCGAAGACGAGGCCTTGCTTCGCCAGCCGATCGATGTGGGGCGTCTTCACCCAGTTGCAGCCGTACGCCTCGCCGAAGTGGCGCGAGGCATCGTCCGCGATGATGAACAGCACGTTGGGCCTGGCCGGGATCGCCGCAGTCGCCCGTGCCGCAAAGGAGAGCGCGGTGAGCGCAAAGAAGAGATGGGTTGTTTTCATGGCTCAGAAATAGGGTAGTGCCGCGGCCGCGTGAACGCGGCGGACACGGGATCGGGTTACTTGGGATCGCGCCACGCCTGCCGCATCCGGGCGGTGAGCTCTTCGACGATTGCCTGGTTCGCACTCGCGAGGTTGGTGGACTCAGTGGGATCGCGGTCCAGGTTGAACAGTTCCACGATGAGCGAACTGCCGTCGGCGGCCTTCTTCTTCTTGGCGGCTGTCGGATCGGAGGAGTTCGCGGAGGCGGTGTTGCGCTGGATGAGTTTCCAGGGCCATTGCAGCACGGCGCGTTTGCCGCCCTGTTCGTTGAAGTTCCAATAGAGATAAGGGTGCTGCTTCTGCTCCGCCGTCCGGCCCAGCAGGGTCGGCAGAAACGAAATGCCGTCGCACTCGGCCGTCACCTTGACGCCCGCAAGGTCGGCGGCCGTGGGCAGCAAGTCCTGGAAGCCGCTGACGTGTTCGCTGACGGTGCCCGGTTTGATCCGGCCGGGCCAGCGCACGATGAACGGCACGCGGATGCCGCCGTCGGTGAGATCGCGCTTGGTTCCGGTGAGCCCACCGCTGCTCTGGAAGAACGCGGCCTTGTGACCGCCCTCCTGGTGCGGGCCGTTGTCGCTGGAGAACATGACGATTGTATTCTCGTCCAGTTTGAGGGACTGCAGTTTCGCCAGCACCGCGCCCACGTCGCGGTCGACGAATTTCATGGCGCTGGCAAACGCCTTTTCCACCGCAGGCCAGTCGCGCGAAGCGAACTCGGGATCCGCGGGCGCCTCCATGCCATGGCCGAGCGGCGAGGTCTCGTCTGCTTCGTTGTTCGCATGAGGGAGAATGGGCGTATAGTAGAGGAAGAACGGTTTGCTCCGGTCCCGCGCGCGCTCCTCGAGAAATCGTTGCACATCGTCGGCAAGGAGTTGGGGCGCCCAGTGCTTCCGACCGTCGGCCGGGGCGACGCCGGTGCCGGGTTTATTCCCTGAGCCAGGGATGATTTGGTTGTCGAAGGGCGCCTTCGCGCCATTGCGAAAGAGGTAGGTGGGGTAGCCGTTGTGCGCGTGGGCCGTATCCACGTAACCGAAGAAATAATCGAAACCCTTTTTCTGCGGATCATCCGGCGGCAGAGGCATGCCGAGACCGTATTTCCCGATGCAGGCCGTCAGGTATCCCGCGTCCTTGAGGAGCCGGGCGACGTTGAGATCGGTGTCCGGCAGGTGGCTTGGGCCATTCGCGCGAATGCGGCTGTGGCCGGTGTGCAGGCCGGTCATCAGCACGCAACGCGAAGGCGCGCACACGGTGGAGCCGGCGTAGTGCCGCGTGAACTTCAGGCCTTCGCTCGCCAGGCGGTCGATGTTCGGAGTGCGCAGCGTCTTCTGGCCGTAGCAGCCGAAGTCGCCGTAGCCCGCGTCATCGAGCAGGATGTAGATGAGGTTGGGCTTGATCGGTGGGGCGGACGGGGCGGCTCCCTGAAGCGCGTGCAGCGGCGCCAGCGCCAAAGTGATCAAGAGCGGGAGAACCAGATAGTTTTTCATGAGGCGATGCGATTGTGGAGCAGGGCTAGGATTTCTGTTTGGCTTTGCCGCCCTTGCGCTGGGCTCTCTTGTCGCCATCGCCCGCGTTGTTCCTGGGACCCTCGGGCTCATTGTGCGCGGGCAAATACGGTTTGAAGCGGGCCATGATTTCCTGCGAGGCCGGATGCGCGGCCAGGTTTTTTCGCTCCAGGGGATCGGTGGCATGATCGTAAAGTTCCTCGGCCCCGCCAGCCTTACCGCCATACCAAGTGTAACGATAGCGCCCGTCGGTGAGAGAGTGGTTTTTGAAACCATAGGTGGTGAGAGTCGGATGATTCCAGGCCATCGTCGGATTCTTGAGCAGCGGGGCGAAACTGCGCCCTTCATTTTCCGGATTGGCCGGCAAGCCGCATAGTTCGATCAGCGTGGGATACATATCCAAAAGATTGACGACGGCATCGCACTTGAAGCCGTTGGGCGTCACGCCGGGCACGCGGACGATGAAGGGGACGCGATTCGACTCCTCCCACAGGTCGGTCTTTCCATATTTCAGCTTTTCGCTGAGGTGCCAGCCGTGGTCGCCCCAGAGCATGAGGATCGTGTTGTCGGCATATTTGCTCTTCGCCAAAGCGTCGAACAGCACGCCGAGACAATGATCGACGTAACTCACGTTAGCCAGGTAAGCCTGCTGGGCCTCGAGATGCAGGTTGGCGCGGTCCGTCGCGCGAAAACGTGCATCCGGACCAAAGATCGGCTGACCGTTTTTGCCGACGATGTCATCGAGGTCGTCGCGCACAATCTCGACCGGCTTCAGTTTATCGAGAGGATACAGGTCGAAAAACTGCTGCGGAACCTCCCAGGGCAGATGCGGTTTGGACAGGCCCAGGGCCAGGAAAAAGGGTTTGCCGTCAAAGTCGCGTTGGAGCTGCTCGGCGGCCCATTTGCTGGCCACGTAGTCCTTGGTCTGCTCCAGCGGGCCCTTGATCGCCCCCCAACGGAACTCCTCACCTTTTTCGCCGCTCTCGGTCGCGATGGGTTGTTTCTGCCACAGCATTCCGCCCGTGCCTCCACGGCTTTCAGGGGTGCCGAATTCATGAAACGCCCACTGGCCTTCATCCAGGCCGTTTGGGGTGGCGTGCTTGTGGAAAATCTTACCGGTGGAGAGCGTGTAATATCCGTGTTGCCCGAAATATTCCGGCAGGGTCACGAGGTCCTTGGCCTTGGGCGCTTTTTTTAGATTGTGGGTGTTGCCGTAAACCCCGGTCGAGGAAGGCCGCTTGCCGGTGAGCAGCGCCGAGCGGCTCGGGCAGCAGACGGTGGAGGCGGCATACGCCTTGTTCATCACCATCGCCCGCTCGTTGGCCAGCCGATCCAGGTTGGGCGTGATTGCCTGCGGGTGGCCACCGAAAGCGCCCACCCAGTCGTTCAAATCGTCCACGGCGATAAAGATCACGTTGTAGCTCTTGCCGGGAGCGGTTGGCGACGGCTGCGACGTTTGCGCCGCAGCGACGGACAGGGTCAGCGCCGATGAGAGAAAAACAGCGGAGCCGAGAAGGGACAGTAATTGTTTCATAGGAGGGTGAAAGGAATGCGTTGCGATGAGAGTTGGGGCGCTGGCAGGGCCGACGTCGCGACGGGGAGAGCCCCGGGGCACGCCAGAAGCAGCAGGCTGAAAAGGGAGCGGCGGTTTTTCATGGGGTGATTTCTGCGCGGTGGGGCGGAGCCTCGTGGCGGTCATTCTTCGCCTCGCTCCTTGGGGGCGGTGCCCGTCCACGCTTTGCCCGTGCACTCCTTCCACCAGGCCCGCCAGGCGGCATCCATTTTTTGGACCAACTCGGGCTGCTGGGCCGCCAGATCGCGGATCTCGGTGCGATCCGTCGCGAGGTCATACAGCTCCCAAGCCGCCCCCTGGCGCACGAGCTTCCATTGGCCGTCGCGGATGGCGGAGCCTTTGTTGAACTGGAAAAAAAGCGGGCGCGGGCGCGCGATCGGCTGGCCCGCGAAGGCGGGGAGCAGGCTCACCCCGTCCGGTGGAGGAATCTTCGCCGCTTTCGCCCCGCCGGGATACTTCGCCCCGCTCACGGCGAGGGCGGTGGGTAAGAGGTCGATGAGGTGGACGGGGTCGCGATTCCAACCGGCCTGCGGCTTGAGGCCGGCGGGCCAGTGCACCACCAGGGGCGTGGCGATCCCACCCTCGAAACTGTCCTGTTTCCATTTGCGCAAAGGCGTGTTGCCCACCGACGCCCAATTTTGGCCGTAGCTCACAAAACTCGCCACGCTGCCCAGCGGGGCCTTGGGATCGACATTGTCGACTTTCGGATTCTCCGCACAGGCCCCGTTATCCGAGAGAAAAAAGATCAAGGTGTTGTCGAGTTTGCCCTGCTCTTCCAGTCGCTGCAGCACGCGGCCGATGTTTTGGTCCACGCGATCAACCATCGCGGCGTAGATCTCCATGCGCCTCGCCTCCGCGCGGCGCTCGTCCGCCGAGAGCTCCGCCCATTTTTGGCCTCGCCGGCCGAACTCCATCGGTGGCAGCGGCGTGGTTTTCGGATCCACCAGGCCGAGTTGGACCTGACGGGCGTAACGGGCCTGTCGCACCGCCTCATAGCCGCCGTCGTAGACCCCCTGGTACTTGGCGATGTCCTCCGGCCAGGCCTGCAGCGGCCAGTGGGGCGCCGTGTAGGCGAGATAGAGCAGGAACGGTTTCTCCGTCTGCTGATACTCACTCAGCCAGGCCAGCGCCCGATCGGTGAACGCGTCGGTGTCATAGAACCGAGGATTCTCCGGGATGAAATCCTTTACCTCCTGGCCGTCGAGCGACCAGCGGTTCCCGTCGCTCTTGGACGCCGGCGCGGGCTGGCCCGGGGCGGCTTTGCTGCCCGGATTGAAGTGGTTCTGCGCGCCGCCGAGCAAGCCGTAGTAGCGGTCATAGCCCCGCGTCACCGGGTTGAACTTGGCGTGGTGTTTGCCCGACCACAGCGTGTGGTAACCGGCCGGCCGAAGCACTTCGCCCAGCGTCGCGGTGTTCGAAAAATCCCGATCGGTGCGCTGGAAGTACACTCCGGTCTGCAAGCACGCGCGCGTGGGATAGCACTTCGCGGTGTTGTACATCGCGGAGAACTTCATCCCGTGGGCCGCGAGACGGTCGATGTTCGGCGTGCGGATCTCGCCGCCATAACAGCCGAGGTCCGAATAACCCATGTCATCCACGAGGATGATCAGGATGTTGGGCGGGGCGGCCGCGATCGAAATGGAGGCAAACCCGAGCAACAGCGCGACCTGGAGGAACGCAATTCGAGGGATCATGGTCATGGGCTTTGCGGGCAGAGTCGCGACCTGAAGTCAGGCCAACGTGTAATAATGCGCCCACTCCGCGCGTGGCGGCGCGCCGGCGAGCAGGAAGTTCGCCTCGTCGTTGCCGATGAACCGCTTCGTCTTCGGATCGAAATTCAGATCTACGTTCAAGTATTCCGCAATCATGCCCAAATTCAGCACCTGGGTCAGTTCGCCGCTTACCCTGAACGGTGAGGTGGTCGTGGTGTTGCCCAGGCAGGCCTGCACGAAGCTGGTGCCATGGGAGTACTCCGGCCTCGGCGCTTTGACGGCGTCCCACTTTTCCAGCATGATTTTCCGCGGATAAATCCGCGAAGCATCGCCGTGGTGGCCGCGCATGATCACATAGTCCCCTTGTTTCCGATGTAAGAGCGTTCCGGCCTCGCCGAGCGCGGGGAGTTTGATGGTTTTGTCCTCCTGCAGATCGCCGAATTTTTCGTCGAAAACGGGGTGGCAGTCCGCCCCGGCTTTCCACATCAATTCCACGGCGGGGAGACCGGGACCTCGCTGGGGAAACTGGAAGCGAATATGCGATGTCAGAGGGAAGATGACCTTGTTGTAGTCATCCAAACGGACCGGCGACACCGCCGTGGGCAGGCCCAGGTTTATGTAGTGATGGACGAAATCGATGATGTGGCAGCCCCAGTCGCCAAACATGCCGCAGCCGAAGTGGTGAAAGGCGCGCCAACCAAACGGGTGATAGAGGGAGTTGAATGGCCGCACCGCCTTGGGCCCGCACCAGAGGTTCCAGTCGGAAAACGATTCCGGCAGCTTCTCCTCGGGCGGATAGGCGGAGATGCGTTTCTTGGCCTGCATGAACCACAGGGAGGGTTGCTTCCAGGCATCGATCTTATGGACGTCGGCGACCAGACCCGCCGCGACCATTTGCTGGAACTGGGCGGCGCCGGAGGACGTATGCCCCTGGTTTCCCATTTGGGTCACCACTTTGAACTTCTTTTCGGCCCGCATCAGCATCTCGGCTTCCGCGAACGTGTGCGCTAACGGTTTCTCCACATAAACGTGCTTGCCCATCGCCATGGCATGGATCGCCGCCACGAAATGAGTATGGTCGGGGGTCACCACGCTCACCGCGTCAATGTCCTTCCCCATCTTGTCGAGCATGACGCGGAAATCGTGGAAACGGGGCACCTCGGGCCAGGTCTCCAGGTTGCCCTCAATTTTTCGCGAACCCCCAAAGTCGATATCGCAAAACGCCACCGGCACCGCGTGGCCATCACTGGTCAGGCTCGGGATGGCCCCGGCGGCCCGCCCGCCGACGCCGATGCATGCGAGGTTGAGGCGCCGGCTGGGCGGCAGGGCGGGATTCGTCTCCGCCCGCGCCGCCGTGAGGTAGGCCGGGAGAAAGGTGAAGCCCAAGGCGGAAGCCGCGGACTTTTTCAGGAAATCCCGGCGGGAATGATGGCGGGGGTTCTTCATTTCTCCTGTTTTTCAAGGGGGCGACTGCGCACCACGAGAGTCAGGGTGGGCGAGACGGTCCACGGGGCGATCAATTGCGTTTCTTGGCAAACAGCCAGTCGTAGAATTCCGGTGTCGCCAGTACCACACGCGCGGCGCCATGACCCTCATCCGGGTAGACCTTGAGTTTCGCCTCTTTGCCGCCGGCTTTCTGAATCGCCGCAATCATGCGTTCCGATCGTTCCGGCGGAACGGTTTTGTCCAAGGCGCCGACGAAGGCATGGACCGGAACCTTGGCGAGATTCCTGGCCCATTGGTCAAAATCGGGCGTCACGTCCTTCGGCCCTTCCCGACCGATTCCGCCGACGATGGGCGCAATGGCGGCGAAGTGTTGCGGATCATGCGCGGCCCAGGCCCACGTGCCGTAGCCCCCCATGCTGATCCCCGTGAGATAGATCCTCCGCTCATCGACCGGCAAGGTCGCCTTGAGATGCTCGAGGAGGAGGTTGAGGTCTTCCGGCGTCCAAATGCCGCGTTCGCCCCGGGCGCTTTTCAGGCACTGGGGCGCCACGACGAGGCAGGGGCCTTGGCCAAACTTGTCGATTCCCGCCCAAATTTCCGACGGCTTGCCTTTGATCCGGTGGATGTCCTCCCCCACTCCGCCCCCGCCATGCAGAAAAATCAACAAGGGCCGCTTCTCTTTCGACGACCCGCTCGGGGTGTAGACCAGGTATTCCGGATTCAGAAACTGGACCTTCGACTGAAGGGCGGGAGGGAGTTTGTGCACTGCCGGCGACGCCGCGCGCTCGACCTCGAGCAGATGGAAGACGGTGTCGTCGCCTGCTTCATAGCTAAGGACCAGTTCCGCGAAGCGCGGCAAGGTGACCGCCTGGGTGCGCCACTTGCCGCTATTGGCATTCTGGATACGCGTGGCGCTCGCCTGGCCGGGGAGTCCGATCGACCAGGAGCCCGTTCCCTGGTCGAGATAGGTGACGCTCACTTTCAACTCCCTGGCCGCAAAGGCCGGGTCGAGTCGGAAGCGCATTTGCTTCTTGCCGGACTGATGCGCGAAGGCGCGGCCGAAGCGGCCGTAGATGGACTCGTCGATGTTCCAACGGCCCACGTCGCCGGAGCCCGGATCAATCTGCGTCAGGAAGCGGGCATAGTTGCCCGGCAACATATCCCAGCCGACGTCGTTGGCGCCTTTGCTTTTGCGGTTGAGCATGCCGCCGCCAGTCGCCTTTTCGGGATCGTCCATGCGCGCGCCGTAGGCGGCGTAGGCCTGGGCAATGCGGAGGTAGCGCTCGACCTCCTTCTTCTGTCCCGGCTTGCCGCCGAATTGGGCGGCCGGGAAGCGGTTGAAGTCGGAAGCGTCGAGCCCGTCGCGGAGCGCGCAGAAGGCGGCCGGGGCGGTCGCCGGATCTTTGTGCCCGGCGTACTTGTTGAAAAAGGCGGCGGCCGGCCAATTGGCCCGATCCTTCAGTGCCTGATGGGGCACGTTCCAGATATCCAACCGGCAATGCGTCGCGAAGATTCCCGACCAGTAGAGGGCCTGGGGTATGTTGTGCTTTGACCAGCCCATTTCAAACAACTCGCCGTCCATTTCGCCGCGCGTGAGCACCGGCTTGCCGCGTTTTTTCGCGGCCGACTCCACCGCGTCGAGCAGCGCCAGCCGCGCACCGTTGTCGCTGACCTGGAAGCCGTGACTGAACATGCCCTGCTTCAGCGCGATGACATCCATGTGCTCTAGCAGCCATTCGGTCTCCGCCCCGCCGTTGGCGTCGGAGTTCACCAGGATCGGGATGCCGGGTACGGCATGGCGGTAGCGTTGCCATGCCTCCAGTCGGAACTCGTTCCACACTTCTTCGGAGATGGCGTATTTGGGATCGAACGGGTTGCCCTTGTAAGGCTGGCCGTCGCCGGTGGAGCCCTCGGCGCACTGCACGAATACGATCCGCGCGCGCAGTTCCGCCGGGAGGGCGGTGACGTATTTGCCGAAGGCATCAATCAGCTCGGAAAACCGCTTTCTGTATTCCGGGTGCAGATAGTAGGGATACTCTTTCTGCCCATCGGTCTTCTGGCCGAGCGCATTGACCTTGCGGTCCGTGATCACCCGCGGAACGCCTTGCTGATAGACCCATTCCGGTGCCGCGGGTCCAACCCAGATCATCAGCGTGAGATAGAGCCCGTCGGCGTGCGCCGCTCTCAGCGGTTGGCCGAGTTCTGCGTCGAAGGCATATCGTCCCGGGGCCGTTTCCAGCGAATTCCATTTGAGGATGAGCGGAACGCTGCGCAGTTCCGGGCAGTCCGCCCGCGAAATCTGCCCCGGCTTCCACCCCGCCCAGCTGGAGATGCCGTAGCCCGGGGGCGCCCCCGCCGCTGCGCCGGTCGCCGCCGCGGCCAACAAAAACACCCAAAGGACTTTCTTCATGAGATAAAAGGACCGCGATCCACGGCGAAGCCTTTGGCCAGTCATCGATCCTCCTTCGATGGCTCCTTCCCGGTCCCGGCTTTGCTCCGCTTGCCTTTCCGGGCTTTTTCGCCGGTGTCGGCCGGTTCACCCTTTTGGTATTTGGCGCCTTTCCCGTAGCCGGGGAAGGCGCGCACCTCGGTGGGAGGGCGCAGCGCCGGGAGTTGCAGCTCACCGCGGTGAACTTCCACGAGGCTAAAGCTGTCGTCTCGGGCATCGGTGTTCACCAGCGCCAGGTCGGCGCCTCTGGTTCCGCCGTGACGGAAAACCGCGTCGCGCAACGTGACGACCTCATGGTGCCATTGCTGGTCGCCTTTGCCCGTGACCGCCAGCGCGGTCTTCATGGTCGGGGTGCCGGCGTCGTACTCCAGCTTCCAAGCGGAGCCTTCCTGCCCGTCATACCAGACGACGGTGATCGACATGACCTTGGGGCTGGCGGCGGCGGAGAAGCCGTCGTGCAGCTTGAAGTACAGGGCGTTTTTGCCGGAGGCGTGCTCAAAGCCACGGCCGAACCGGGAGTAGATGGGCGACGTCGGCGTAATAGGGCCTCCGATACGCCACAGGGGAATCGAGGTCGCATCGGCGTCGATTTGAGTGAGCAGCCGGGAGTAGTTGTCCGGCCAGATTTCCCAGCCGACGTCGTTGAACCCGGTTTGATCGCCCCGCTGGCCGACCTGACCAAGGGTGAGCGCGTGTTTGTCGTCGACGGCGGCGCCGTACCTGGCGTACTCGGCGCAGATCTTCAGCATGCGCTCGACGTTGCCCTTGCTGGCCGGGCCGAATTTCGCCTCGGGATAGGCTTTGGTATCGGCGGCGTTGAGCCCTTTGTGCAGGGCGCAAAACGCATCGGTGGCGGTCGCCGGATAGATCTGACCGGCATAGCGATTGAAGAAGTGGAAGGAATAATCGAAGCCCTGTTCCTTGCTCACCTGCATGGCGCTCTTGCTGACGTCCCAGATGCTCTGGCCGGAATTCAGGGCATTGATCGCGCCCCAGTAGAAGTTGAGCGGGACATTCAGCTGATACCATGGCCGCGTCCACGTTTGATCCATCTCCGACCGTCGGAAGAGGGTGAACCCCGCAGGGGCCACGAGGTAGGGCAGGAAAGTGGCAATGGCCAGGCGCTCACCGCTCAGATGGTGCCCCCGGGAGAGCGCGCCGTTCTTGATGCCGAAGCCATCCTTGAGCGTCGTCGTCGCCCACTTCCACACTTCAGCGTAGTCGCTGCTACCGTCCTCGGCCTCAGGCACTACGTCGTTCAAGAGCAGACTGATGTTCAGCCCGGATTCCGGGCCAAACAACTTGGCGTGCAAGGCAAACGTCTCGAGGCGGAATTTCCGCCAGCCGGGGCTGCTTTTTTCCAAATTGTATTTGGGATCCATCGGCTCACCCTTGTAGGCGCATTCGTCGCCGGTGCAGCCCGTCTTGACTTGGATGAAGGCAATCCGGTCCCGCTTTTCCTTCGGATAGCTGCGGATGCGATGGGCGACTTCGGTGAGGAAGCGGTGGTAATAGGTCTGATAGATCGGCGAAAGGTAGTACGGATAGTGCGGGAACTTGTCGGCGTGACGTACGTTGTCCGTCACCACTTTTGGGACACCTTTTTCGTAAACCCATTCGGGTGTGCTGGGACCGGCCTCGAAGGAGAGATAGAGCGAGATCTTCTCCTTGAAGGCCCGCTCCACCGCCTGATCCATCACACTCCAGTCGTAGACCCCGGGTTTCTTCTCCACGGAGTTCCAAGGCGCATCGCACGAAGAGCCGCGGAGAAACGGATACTGCCGGAGATCCTGGGCTTCGCCCCGGTCCCACACGCCGAAGGAACTGGGCAGGGGGGCGGCGGGCACCGGAGACATCAGGCAGGCGCCGAGCAGGACGAGGAGGCTGGGCTTCCAAGCACGAGAAAGCAGGGGCGAAGAGATCATGGTTTCGTGGTGATTCTCGATTGATTGCTACGGCCGGACCTTGAGAACCGGACGGAGCAGAGTGGCGCTCAGAATTTCACGTCGAGCGAGAGCGTGTAAGTCCGCGGACGCTGGAGGGCCCAGCGCACGACCCTCGTCTCGCCCGGTTTGCCGAACACGCCGAAGTCGTCGGTGTCGGCCAGTTGCGGCAGGTGTTGGTCGAAGTCGAAGAGGTTGGCGACATCGAGGCGGACCTCGACTTGCCGTTGGTACACCTTGAAGGTCCGAACCACTTGGGCGCCGACCTCGAAGAGTTCGGAGCCGCGGTAGGGACGGTCGATTTGGATGAGGCGGTTGGCGTCGCGATAGTAGCCAATAGTGGGCGCACTGCGATAACGCGCTCGCCCAGTGACACGCCACCCCGCGAGCCGCCCTTCGCTGAAGCCATAGCTGGCAACGGCGTTGAGCGCATACTTGCCGACGGACGCGAGGTCGCGCCCTTCGGTGGCGTTGGCGTCGGCGAGCGCCGTGGTCAGCCCGACCAGACGGGCATCGACGGTAACCAAGTCCGCGGCGGCCAGGGCGGCGGTCGTGGGGTTGCCGGGCGAATTCGCGAGTTGCGCGAGGCGCGTGCGCCAAGACGCGAACCGCTTTAGATCGTCCGTGATCAAGGTCTTGATCGCCGCGTAGCGGTTGCTTTCCACAGTATCATTGATGCTCCCGGTCAGCAGGAGTCGCCAGTTGCGGGTGGGATTGAACACGGCGGTCATCTCCCAGCCCGAAAGCGCGGTATCCGTCAGGCCGCGCACCGTGTTGATCTGAATGACGCTTTCCGGCGGAATGTCGGACACGAGGCCGGTGCCGGCCCAGTTCCGCTGCATGAGCGCGTACACGATGTTGCGCGGGCCCATGAACGTGTTGTTGGCCGGATTGAATTGGGAGGTGTTGCGCGTCGCCGCCTCGTAGCGGCTGAGACTGAAGGTGAGCCGGTTGTCCAGCAGGTAGAGCCGGATGCCGTACTCCTCGGTCTCACCGGTCTCGGGCGGAAGCAGCGTGCCGTCCGCCGAGTAGAGGTTGGCGACATCCGTCGCGGGGTTGAAGACCTCCGACCGGTTGTGGGTGAGAGAAAGCCACTTCGTGACGTGCCCCACCAGGCCGAGCGTCCTGGTCGTGCGTGCCAGGCTCGTATCCGGTGATTGTCCACTGGGAATGTCGTACTCGCGGGGATTCACGAAATACGGCGTCCCCGCCTTGCGCCTCATGTCGGCGGTCCGCAACGCCCAGTTGTCGATCAGGTCCCGGCGCAGGCCATAGGTGGCGACCAGGCGATCCTGGAGGAGATAGCCCTGCCAAACCAGGGCCCGCGATTCCTGCTCCTTCTCGGTGATGCCGGGCGCCTGCGTGGTTTCCTTGCTGAATTTGTAGAGATAAGTCCCCGGTCGGCTGGGGTTGATCACGTCGGCGAGGGCGGGGTTTTCAAAGATCGCGTAGGTGGGGTAAGGCCTGACCTCTCCGTTCTGCGGGGTGTAGTAGGAGCGAAAGTTGAGCCGGTTCTGGGCGTTCAATGGATCCGTGCTCAGGCCATTGGACCCGTCGACGATCGTATTCACCACAAATTCCTGGTTGGTTTTGGAGGTGTTGTGATTGGTTTCCCACAGGCCGGCAAAACGGTGGCGACCCAGGATGCTGGCCCTCCCCTTCGGTTTCAGGTCGTACGAAGCCGTGACGCGCCAGCCCAGATTTTCGTCCTGGGGTGTTCCCTGGCGGGGGCTGCCCTCAGCGTACAATTTCTGGTAGCCCGGGTTCAGGCTGCCATCGGCGAGAAAACGATTGGGATCGATCTTGATCCCATCGTGGATGAAATTGCGCTGCTGGGTATCCTCCCGGGTATGGTTGGCGGCCAACTCCACGAAAAGATCGGCGGTGATGCGCTGCTCGATGAAGACACTCGTGTTCGATCCGGTCTGCGTGTTGCCCGGCAGTGCCTTGGTCGAAGGCGTGAGGGTGGCGTCGCGCGCGATTCCATAGGTCGCAACCGGATCACGCACCTGATAGGTGGCGACCGAACCGTTGCCGAAGGGGCGCTCGATCGTCGCGCCGAGGAACCGCGTGTTCAGAGTCGCCGGCAGCCCGGGGAGGTTGCCCATAAAAACGAGGCTGACTCCGGCCTGGCTCAGCACGTTGCTGAACTGCGTGCGCTGCGTCGCGGACCATGCGCCCGTGACGGGTGTGGTGATCAAAGGGGAACCGCCGGTCAGCCAGGACTGGTAGCCCGAGTCCATCGCCCATTTAAGCGGCACGACGTTGGTCTTGACCGAGAAGTTTTCGTGATCGGCGCGAATCGTGGTGTGGCGAAACGGTTTGATAGTCGCCACGACGTTCAGCCTTCGCTGCAGCTTGATCTCATCATCGCGGAACCCCCGGTCATCGGCGGCGAGCGCGTTCATCCGCAGGGCAAACTTCGGACTGGCAGCCCAGTTGAAATCCAGCGCGCCGCGCCGCGAGCCATTGCTGTCGAACCGCGCACTCGCGCTGAAGAGATTGCGATCCGTGCGCGCCTGTTTGGTCGACGTGACCGTGACACCTTCCACGCCGCTGGTGCCGAAGAGGATCGAATTGGGGCCATTCGCGCCGGTCAGTCGTTCCGAATTGTAGAGATCGACCTGCCCGGCCACCGGGAAGAAGTTGCGCGACGCCGCCCAGGTGCTGATGCCGCGAACCTTCCGTGTACCCGGGTTGGCCATACCGTTGTTGCCCGCCTGTGTGCCGCCACCGATCGGCGATCCGAAATCCTCGTTGCCGCTCGGGAAGAACAGCACCGCCTCGGCGATCGAGGTCACATTGAGATCGGCCATCAGTTCGGGCGTCATGATGGACAACGAACCGGCGGTGTCGCGCAGGTCGGTCGCGAGCCGGGTGCCCGAAAGCGTGGTCGTGGCCGCGTAGCCCTTGTCCTTGTCGACACTGACGACGAAGGGAGACAGTTCGATGGTGTCGCCGCCCGGAGCGGGTGATTGGCCTGGCGGGGCGTTGGGCGGCGGCGAAGATGAGTCCGCACCGAGTGCCGCGAACGGCGCCAGGAGCAACAGGGCAGGAACGACGAGGAGATTTTTCATGAGAATGGTTTTGGTGGTTTTTGCGTTACGGGCCCGGTGCGGACTTGGTCCGCGTTCACGGGCAGACGCCGGTCAAGTCGGTCACGGGGGCGTCACCAACGACACACGCACGTCATCCAAATAAATCGACGACGTCCGCGCGGATTTGTCGGGGATGCGTGCGCCCAGGAAAAGCACGAGGCTGCGGGCCGTGCGGGGCACCTGCATGTTCACACTTATTGTCTGCCACCCCTGCGCGCCGGGCGGGACCTCCAGGCCTCGCGTGACCGACGCGACGGCCTCCTCCCGCCGGTCAAGCCAGGCATCATCGAGTTCACCGGGCGCTTCGGCCACGGCGAACACTCGAACGAAAAGACGCACGGCGGCCGCCGCCTCGGCGGTCGCGAGCGAGGCGGAGATTTCGATTTCGCGCGATTCACGGTTGCCGCCCGGCGGCAGCGATTGCAGGTCGAGCACCTGATACACGCGCCACGCGCCTCTGGCGGGAAGCTCGGCCCGGAGCATGAACCGACCCTCTTTCGGCGGCACGCCGTTCTCGCCCGTCACGATTTGCGCGGCATCGCCACCCCATTGCCCGGTCCCCCGGGGCACACCTCGGAGCAGCGGCAGTTGGGCGTTTTCGAAACCAGGCTCAAAAACCGCCAGCGAGGTTCTCTTCTCCAATCCGCGATGGATCGCGAGGCCATATACCACCGACGCACCGAACAGACCGATCACCAGTCCGGCCGCGGCGGCGGTCAGGGAGCGCCATTGGAACCAAGGCGAGGTGCCCCGCGACGACGGCCCGCCCCCCGGAGGCACGGCCGCGGCGGACAAGGCCGCGGCGGTTTTCAATTCGGCAAGGCCGCACTCGTTGTCGTGGTAGAGATACCAAAGCTGGCGCGCCTCCGCGCTGGATTTGAGCAGCGCGGCGAGTTGCAGCCGCTCCGCGGTGGTGAGCGTGCCATTCAGCGCCGCGTTGAACAGGCGATGCCATTCGTGGCGAGTCGGGTCGTTCATGATGCAGTTCCGGCCATCCGGCGTTGCACGCACTCGGCGAGAGCGCGGCGGATGAAGTTGAGCTGGTTGTAAATTGTCTGCGGCGCGCGGCCCTGCTGGCGGGCGACCTCCCCCACTTCCACGCCCTGCGTGTAGATCACTTCCACGAGTGCGCGCTGGGCCCGATCGAGCTTTTCGACGCAAACCTCCAGCGCCTCCATTCGCGGCGACCACCGCCGCACGTCCGCCGCCCGTTCCGCGGCGATCGTCTGCATGAGTTCATCGTCGAACTCCAGCCGCGACCGGCCGGTGACACGCTGGAAGTTTTTCACCTCGTAAAACGCCACCGTGGTGGCCCAAGCGACAAAGTCGGTGCCCGACTCGAAGGTGCCGAAGCGCTTCCACATCACCACACTGGCCCGCTGCATCACATCTTCGGCGTCATGGCGGTTGGCCACGAGCGACATGACATAACGCAGCAGCAGCGCATGCGTCCCGTTGAGCAGCCGCACAAACTCCTCCTGCCGCTCGGGCGTGAGCGGGGAGGCCGAATCGGGGCGGTTGGAATCAGGGGTCACAACAATAGTATGTAACGCGACAGGGTTCATTTACCGAGGTTGGATGCGATAAACGGGACATTTATAGCAACCGGGCCGCCGCTCGGGCAGGCCGGATCGTCAGGTCCGGGTTGCCGGCGCGCTCCGCTTTTTCCGCTTTGCCGCCTTGGTCTTGGACGAAGTCGGGGGCGAAGAAGACGGGAAAAGAGGCGGTCACGCGCAGCCCCCCCGCCCAGGCGTTCATGCCATCAATCGCGCTGAACACCACGTTGAAAGGCGCGCGCGATCCCTCGGCGGCGTGGAGCGTGGCACCAGCCAAACAAAGTGCAATCAAGGCAACCGACCGGATGGCAGGGAGTGATTGGGAAATGGGCATGACGTTTTTGCGGGAAGGGGAACGTTGGGTGCGGGAGCGGGAAGAGGAAATGGAGCGGAGATTGCGCGGCTGGAACCGCCAGCCTTGCTGGGGAGATAGTATTTGTCCCGCCCTCCTGAGCCCATAGACATTCCGCGTGGATCGCTGGACTTTTTGTTTGCACGGTTCGAGGGCCGCGGCTCATCGCCGGGGCACCCGGGCAGCCAAGTTTGCGAGGGGCAGACCCGGGCGGAATGCAAAAAGTCCAGATTGACGCCGAATTCGTCCATGTCGGACTCGTCGGGCATCGCGTATGGTGATCCCCGTTTAGGTTTCAGCTTCTGATTCGAATTTCCTCTCTTCTTTCCTGACCTCGGCCGGGTGGCGGATGTCAGGGGCCTTTTCCCCATCCATGAATTTACCTCTCGCCATCGGCTCATTCCTCTTCTGCACCGCGCTGGTGGGGCTTATCGCGTGGTGGCGCACGCGGGGGATGGACAACTCGGACTCGCAGACCTACTTCCTCGCCGGCCGCAAGCTGCCGTGGATCCAAGTCGCGGGTGCGCTGCTGCTGACCAACCTGTCGACTGAGCAGCTGATTGGGTTGAACGGTGCCGCGTCAATTCACGGCGCGGTGGTGATGGCGTGGGAGGTCGTGCCGGTGTTCGCGCTGATCGCCATGGCCTGGTATTTCCTGCCGCGCTACTGGTCGGGCAACATCACGACCGTGCCGCAGTTCCTCGAGCAGCGCTTCGACGCGACGTCGCGCCGGATCATGGGCATCGTGTTCATCATCGCCATCGCGCTGAACATCCTGCCGTTCGTGCTGTATTCCGGCGGCGTGGCGATGAGCACCATCTTCCATGTCCACACCCAGCTGGGAATTTCCGAGCGGGCCTCCTTCCAGCTCATGGCCTGGAGCATCGGCATCATCGGCACCTGCTACGTGCTCTTCGGTGGCATGAAGGCCGTGGCGCTGTCCGACACGCTCTACGGCGCCGGTCTGCTGGTGTGCGGTCTGCTCATCCCCGTGCTCGCATTGTTCAAGCTGGGGGACGGGGATTTTTTCGCGGGCCTGACCCGCGTGCTGCAGCACCAGGCCGCGAAGATCGATCCCGTCGGCGGGCCGCGATCGAACGTGCCGTTCGACACGCTCTTCACGGGCATGCTTTTCATCAACCTGTTCTACTGGTGTACCAACCAGATGATCGTGCAACGCTCGTTCGGCGCGAAGAGCTTCGCGGAGGCGCAAAAGGGAATTCTCGCCACCGCCGGCCTCAAGCTGCTCGGACCGTTTTTCCTCGTGATCCCCGGCATTATTGCCGCGGAAATGTTCGGCCCCGCGGCCATTGGCAACGGCGACCTGGCCTATTCGCTGCTGGTCGACGCCGTGCTGCCGCCCTACCTGGTGGGCGTTTTCGCCGCGGTGTTTCTGGGCTCCGTGATCAGCGCTTTCAACGGCGGCCTCCACAGCGTCTCGACCATGTTCAGTGTCGACCTCTACCGCGGCTGGATGCGGCCGGGAACCTCGGACCATGCGATGGTCCGCGCGGGCAAGCTCTTCTCCGTGGTGATCGTGGTCGTGGCCATCGTGACCAGCGGCCTGCTGGGCGGCTCATCGGAGGGGATCTTCACGATGATGAAGCAGGTGATGTCCGCCTTCAAACTTCCGCTGCTCGCCGTGGTCGTCATCGGCATGTACAGCCGGACGGTGCCGGCCTGGGCGGCCAACTTCTCCATGATTCTGGGCGTGTTCACCTCGATCCTGCTGAACTGCCTCTGGGGCGACGGATTCCTCGGATTCCGCTTCAACATTTCGTCGCTGCACATCCACTGGCTCCATCTCGCCGCCCTGAACACCCTCTTGCTCTGCGGCTTCATGCTGGTCGCCGGCCAGATCGCCCCTGTCGCCGCCACGTCGAGCGCCGCGCGGGCCGGCCTGCCGCCCGTGGTGGCCGTGGATCTCACGCCCTGGCGCGGCCTCCGCGTGGCCTCGGTGGTGGTCGCCGTGCTCGCCGTCGCCCTCTACTTTTCGCTGTGGCGACTCTCCCGTTCCGGCTAGACCCGTCGTCATGAGCAGGCTCCCCAAAGCGAAGCGTAGTCGCGCCACGTCCGCCAAGCCGCGCACCCGCGTGCTGCCGGCGCAGAATTCAACGGCTTTCTCGCTCGAGGGCTACATGGCCGACGCCAAGACGCGCGTCTTCAACTTCAATGGCCGCAAGCTCGTCTCGATCCTCGGTCGTGAAGACTTTCCGGGTGAACGGATCTTCAAGTTGCCGACCAAGGTCGTCGAATCGGCCGCCCGGCAGCCCCTGACAGCGGCCTTGCTGCCCTGCCGTCTTGGCTACTTCCCGCGGGCCAAGGGACAAAAGGTGTCCCGGGCCAACGGGGATTGGGCGTTCACGTTGCTCTACTGCCTCGATGGGGCGGGCACGCTCGATCTCAGCCAAGGCAGGCACCGAATCACCCGTGGCACCTTCGCGCTGCTGCGGCCTTTCAAGTTCCACGCCTACGAAGCCGATCCGGGCGACCCTTGGTCCTACTACTGGATCCATTTCAACGGCACGGTCGCCCAGCAGTATTACGATGTCCTGACCACCGGTGGAAAAAACACCTGCATCGCCGTCCAATCGGATCTGCGCTTCGTGGAGGCCTTCGAAAAGATTCTCGGCGTCTTCCACGAGGGCCAGGCCTACAAGAATCTCGTGCAGGCCTCCTCGGTGATGCACCAGTTGTTGGGCGATCTCTTCGGGCAGATCTGCCATCGCTCCGCCCCGCAGGAATCAACGGCGACGCGAATCGAGCGCACGCTCGCCATGATGCGCAAGAACCTCGGCACGCACGTGAGCATCCACGAGTTGGCGGCGAGCGCCGGCATGTCCCATGCGTATTTCACGCTCCAGTTCCGCAAGCACACCGGTCAGGGCCCGCGGAGCTTTTTTAACCAACTGAAGATTGCCAAGGCGTGTGAATACCTCGGGGAGACCGAGACCAAGGTGGAAAGCGTCGCCCGCCTGGTCGGCTACGAAGATCCGTTTTATTTCTGCCGGCTGTTCAAGCGCATCACGCACCGGACGCCGACCATGTATCGCCAGTCCATCCGCAAAACGCCCGTCGAAGCAGGCCAACCGGATACACGCCATGAGTGAGCCGGCGTCGAAAAAATCGATGAGTCGGAGGGCTGCGCCCCTCGACGGGCTCGGCGCCTTGTGCTGGTCGAAACGGCGCCGTCGCAGCCGCTTTCCCGTTCCGCGGCGCCGACGGAGCCCGCACCTTATGCGGATCTCACTACGATCCCGGGGATCGGGCAGCGTCCCGCGGCTGCGACGAAGCGCAGCCCTCCGAAACACGTGCTTCAGATCGGAGGGCGACGCTTGGTCGTCGCCGCCATCGCGTGGTGGCCCGGTACGAAATTTCGACCCGTTCACTTCCAATGGCTAAACGACAAACCGTTCTCTTCCTCATCGATACCCAGGGCGCCAATTGTGTTGGTTGCTACCGCCCGGATTTGGCGCTGGGCACTCCGCTCATCGACCGGCTGGCCGCGCAAGGCGTGCGGTTCGACGGCGCCTACACCTGTGCGCCGGTCTGCGGGCCGGCGCGATCGGCGCTGCTCACCGGCCTCTATCCCCACAGCAACGGCGTCCTCGGCAACGACATGGCTCCCCATCTGGATCTTCCCACGCTGGGCCAGCGGCTGCGCGACGGCGGCTTCGCCACCGGTTACATCGGCAAATGGCATCTGGACGGCAGCGATTACTTTGGTGACGGACGTTGTCCGCCGGGTTGGGACCCGGCCTATTGGATGGACGGCCGTAACTACCTGGAGTCGCTGCCGGACGACGCCGCGCGGGCGCTGTCGCGACGAGTGCTGGATGCGCCGGACGTGGCGGCGCACGGCATCACGGCCGAGTTCACGCATGCCTGGCGAATTGCCGAACGGGCGCGGGAATTTATCCGCGCTCATCGCGATCGCGATTTTCTGCTGGTCGTGTCGATCGACGAACCGCACCACCCGTTCATCGCGCCCGAACCCTACGCCAGCGCGTTCAATGATTTCCTCTTCCCCGTGCCCAATGCGGACGACCCGCTGGCGGACAAACCAGGCTCGCAGCGGGAATGGGCCCGGCACACGGCCTCCCACCGGTCCCAGTTGGTCCGTGCCGGAGACAAGGCCCACCTGCGCCATCCGCGGCATTTTGGGTGCAACAGCTTTTGCGATTCCCAGGTGGGCCGGGTGCTGGAGACGATCGATGCCGAAACGCCGGCGGCGCTCGTCATCCATACCAGCGACCACGGTGACATGTTCGGCAGCCATGGCCTGTTCGGCAAAGGCCCCTGCATGTATGAGGAAATCGTCCGCATTCCGTTCATCGTCCGTTGGCCGGGCCTGGCCCCGGTGGGAGCGGTATCCAAGGCGCCGATATCGCACATCGATCTGGTGCCAACGTTGCTCGACTACTTCGGGATGGCGGTGCCGGACATCCTCCAGGGGCGCTCGCTGCTGACGCAGCTGCGCAACCCCGCCCAGCGCACCAATGATTTTGTTTTCTTGGAATTCAACCGCTTCGAGATCGACCACGACGGCTTTGGTGCGTTCGCGCCGATTCGCTGCGTCTTCGACGGGCGCTTCAAACTGGTGATCAACCTGCTCGATTCTGATGAACTCTACGACCTGTCGGCGGATCCCCTCGAGCTGCAGAACCGGATCAGCGACCCGGCGATCGCACCCGAGCGGGAGCGGTTGCTCGACGAACTGCTCGCGTGGATGAACCGCACCCGGGATCCGTTGCGGGGTCCGCACTGGGCGCGCCGACACTGGGGGCGTCGGGAAGGTTCAACCTGGGGTGGACCGACGCGGCCCCGCCCTTTTGATGAGGCCTATTACCCGAAGACCCTCCTGTACGACAGCGGGAAAGTCATCGATCGTTACGAGTACACCAAGCACTAGCCCGCATTTTTCACATTTTCCGCGGAATTCTCGCTGCGCTTGACGAGTTTCGGGCGGCGTGAGCTTGACCAAGATGATCGATATCCACCCCGACCGTCGCACAAGCGCTTGGTAGACTGCCGCCAATCGCCGAGCCTCGCCGGGAGATGACCCTTTGCGCGCCAAGCCACCGATTTCTCATACGGCCGGAAGAACTGGCGGAGAGAGAGGGATTCGAAC
>SXGU01392671.1_pt1 | contig 40096 bp, 40 predicted proteins | sample 3174531 | NCBI WGS metagenome assembly SXGU01 (sample SAMN11356863, study PRJNA531348) | freshwater metagenome | isolation source: freshwater sample F1-140 | place: China: Fuxian Lake, Yuxi | collected 2017-12-25 | reverse complement strand
GGTGCATACGCAGGCTTGCCATGCACCACTCAGGTGCCGAGGCCGCCGCGGGTAAGTTACAGAAATTAAACAAACCACTGTTTTTAAATGTAAATATTCTGTTGGCACGGATCATGCTTTGGAATAGGCGTGCGTTGTTGCACCGCAACTATTTAGGAGCTTGAAATGAAAAAACTGACTTCTTTACTGATTCTGTCTGGACTACTGAGCCCGATGGCCATGGCCGCCGACGCTCCGGCCTCCCCGCATACGGTGACCTACAACCTCGGCCTGACCTCCGATTACATTTTCCGTGGCATTTCGCAAAGCCAGCATGACCCGGCTCTCTCCGGCGGTATCGACTACAGCCATAGCAGCGGCCTGTATGCCGGCGCTTGGGTGTCGCAACAGAAGTGGGTCAAGACCGGCGGTACGGATGCGGCCAATGATCCCTATAAAACCAGTAGCGACTGGGAAATGGACTTTTATGGCGGCTACAAGGGAAGCGTCGACACAGTGAGCTACGACCTTGGTTTGATCCGCTATTACTACCCCGGTAATACCGTGGCCGGCCAGGTCTCACCGGATACCACCGAGGCCTATCTGGGCCTGAGCTATGGCCCGGCGACCCTGAAATACAGCTATGCCATCTCCGACTATTTCATCGGTTGGGGTACGCTGGGTACGACCAAAACCCGTGGTTCCAATTACCTGGAACTGAATGCTACCCACGACCTGGGTAACGGCTGGGGTCTGGTGGGCCATATCGGTGCCCAGAAGGTCAAGAATGTACCGACGGCCGATTACACCGACTGGAAAGTGGGCGTTACCAAGGATGTGGGGGTGGGCGTAGTCACGCTGGCCTATTCCGATACCGATGCCCAAGGCAATGCCGGTCAAGCCTATAGCTGGGACGGTGAGAACACCGGCAAGGGTGTGTTTGCCGTTTCCTTCGCCAAGTCGTTCTAACTTTTAGGGGGCGGTCTGGCCGCCCCATTGGAGGACATCATGAAATTTGTTACAGCCATCATTAAGCCGTTCAAGCTCGACGAGGTTCGGGAAGCGCTCTCGGCCATCGGCGTGTCGGGGATCACGGTCACCGAGGTTAAGGGCTTTGGTCGTCAAAAAGGCCATACCGAGCTTTATCGTGGAGCCGAGTATGTTGTGGATTTTTTACCTAAAGCCAAAGTGGAAGTTGCGGTAGCCGATCAATTGGTTGATCAGGCTGTTGAAGCGATTACCAAGGCCGCCAATACCGGAAAGATAGGCGACGGTAAAATTTTCGTAACCAATCTTGAACAGGTCGTCCGGATTCGTACCGGAGAAACCGGCGAAGAAGCGCTGTAAACATACTATTAAGGGGGAAATATGAAACATCTTTTAAGTGCCTTCATCCTGTTTGCTTTACTGAGTTTTGCGGGATTTTCTTTTGCCGAGCCGGAAATTGCGGCGCCGGCCGCCGTTGTCGCTGAAGCAGTCGCTCCGGCCCCGGCAGTGGCTCCACCTTCCGCCAACAAGGGCGATACCGCCTGGATGTTTGTTTCAACCGTCTTGGTTATCCTGATGGTCATTCCGGGCTTGGCATTATTCTACGGCGGTATGGTTCGCGCCAAGAATATGCTTTCCGTATTGATGCAGGTATTTGTGATCTTTTCGATGATGGCCATACTCTGGGCCATCTATGGTTACAGTATTGCATTTACCGAGGGTAACGCCTTCTTCGGCGGATTAAGCAAAATGTTCCTTAAAGGCATTACGCCGGATTCATTGGCCGCCACGTTCAGTAAGGGCGTCTATATTCCTGAATTTATCTACGTTGCTTTCCAGCTGACTTTCTCCGCTATCACGCCTGCCTTGATTATCGGCGCCTTTGCCGAACGGGTTAAGTTTTCAGCGATTTTGTTGTTCATGTTGTTGTGGTTTACTTTCGCCTATCTGCCGATAGCACACATGGTCTGGTATTGGACAGGCCCTGACGCTTATACCGATGCCGCAGCGGCGAGCACTGCCGGAGCAACAGCAGGCTTCCTGTTTCAAAAAGGCGCGCTGGACTTTGCTGGCGGTACGGTTGTACATATCAACGCGGGTATCGCTGGCTTGATCGGCTGTATCATGATCGGCAAACGTATCGGTTATAAAAAAGAATCTCTGGCCCCACATAGCGTTACCATGACCATGATCGGCGCTTCACTGCGGTGGGTGGGCTGGTTTGGTTTTAACGTAGGCTCTAACCTCGAAGCCAACGGCTTGGCGGCCATGGTCTTCATCAACACCTTATTGGCCAGCGCCGCCGCCACCCTGTCATGGATGGCTGCTGAATGGATCATGCGCGGCAAGCCCAGCATGTTGGGCGCGGCTTCCGGTGCTATTGCAGGATTGGTTGCAATTACCCCCGCTTGTGGATGGGCCGGTCCAATGGGTTCTATTTTCTTAGGCCTGGTGGTTGGCGCTGTGTGCTTCTGGTCAGTGACCAGCCTGAAAGGCATGCTCGGCTACGATGACTCGCTGGACGCTTTCGGCGTACACGGTATCGGTGGAATTGTCGGCGCATTGGGTACCGCGGTCGTCGCCAGTCCGTCGTTAGGCGGCACCGGAGTATGGGATTACGTTGCCAATGGCGTCGCCGAATACAGTATGGCAACCCAATTGATCAGTCAGGCATGGGGAGTAGGCGTCGCAATCGTCTGGTCCGGCGTGGTATCCTTCATCGCTTACAAGATTGTCGATATGCTGATCGGGCTTCGGGTTAGCGAAGAAATCGAACGCGAAGGTCTTGATGTCTGTGAGCATGGCGAAACCGCCTATCACATGTAAGCAATAACCTTACACCGGGGACACTGCACATGGACATTAAAATGAATACACGATTATTTGCCTTCATTGGTGGTGATGTCGGTCCCTGGTGTGTTACAGAAACGATCACCCTGACGGGTGATCTCCTTCTGCCTGAAGTGACAAGAGTTGATGTCATCGCAGGCTCAAATCTTCAACCTGAATACCCGGCGGAGGGATGGGTGCTCAGAGGTGTAACCAGTAATGAACGCTATGTGATACGTGAGGAAAAAACCGCACTCGTCGCTAAACAACAAGGCCTGGGACGCCCTGCAGCCACTTCCGCGGCGTTGATCCTTATCCGAAAAAATGCAGACTGGTGGGCGCTCACGCAAGATGAGCGCCGACACGTTATTGAAGAACAGTCAAAACACATCCATATCGGGCTTCAGTATTTGCCTGCCATCGCACGACGGCTTCACCACTGCCGCGATCTATCGGAAAACGAACCGTTTGATTTCCTTACCTGGTTCGAATTCTCACCGGCTCATAAGGCCGATTTCAACAATCTCCTTGCCGAATTGCGCGCTTCCGAAGAATGGAAGTATGTTGATCGTGAAATTGACATCCGGCTGATGCGCGAATAATTACCGCAAAACAGCAAAAGGGAAGTTACCCTCCCCTTTTTAGGCCTATACTCCGCGCCGGCACATGATCGACAATCAATAGCCTAAATAACGCTGGGCCACTTCCGTTGGGGTTAAGGCTTTATTCCAGATTCTGACCTCATCGATTTCACCGACATAATTGCCGTTATTCAAATTGGGACATGTGTCGATACTGCCGTCCGCTTTACCTATATACAAGTCTTTGTTGATAAAGGAAGCGTAAGGTATCGGTGCGCTATGCGCTGTACCTGTACCCGCCTCAACACCGTCGACATACAGCCTGATGGCGTTGCGGTCGTAAGTTCCGACCAGATGATGCCACTGACCGTCCAATAAATTAGGGCCTGCGGGCGATTCGATATAAGGCTGCTCGGCAGTGCCGCCGGCAACATAGAAATAGGGCTCTCCCGGGGTCGATTCTCCTTCGCTGTGGATATACAGTGCATAGGCGGAAAAGCCGCAGTCATTATCAACGCCTTTGCCGGCCACAACCGGCAAGGCTGATACCGGCGCTTCACCCGGCTTGACCCAGGCCTCTACGGAAATGGCTTGCGGTTCCAGATGGCGCGCGTGCGACACCTTAACAAATTGGTTGCCGTCGAAACTCAGCGCGGCATTATCAAAGCGCCGTTTAATCCATACAGGATCAGTAGCCTCTATGCCGCCAGTATCGCCTAGTGTCCCGTTTCTGCCGAACCCGGATGAATCCTGTAGCACCTGCCCACGCTCCTGGTCAAAATGCCAGTTGCCGACCATGCGAGTGATGGGCGCGGCATGAACTGCATGACCTACAGCGGCGGTTGCCAGGAGTAAAGTGACTTTGGTTATTGATTTCATGTTGACGCCTTCTGATAAAGCAATTATTGATTAGGGTATTTTCGATTTCGGTTGTTAATAACCTACCAAAAAACTAAAGCCGATTCCCGGCTTCAGTTTTTACAAGGAATATTATCTGGAGATAGCTATATCACCGGGGACGCCCCATTGAATTTGAGTCCCTGTATTGGCATTCCACCATACACCGGTATAGGGACGCCAGATAATGTATTCATCCCTGCCGTTACCGTCGGTATCGCCAAAACGCGGTACATCGCCGGGTTCGCCCCATTGAAAATCGGCGGTGACGTTGGTGTGGATATTGCGCGCATAGAAAGTGTTGTTACTGGGCCGGTAGACGGCAATATTCCAACGACTCAAGCCATCGCGGTAAGTAAGCGGAATATCGCCCCATAATCCCCATTGAATGGTCTGGAAGGTATTGGATGCGCTGTCGCGTATCCACCAGTCGCCGGTAGTACCGCGATAAACCAGCAGATCATCACGGCCGTCTTCATTCATGTCGCGCGCCATCGGCGTGTCTGAGGCTTCTCCCCATGTAATGTCGGTGGATGTGCCGTTTTTGAACCGGATATACCAGTGGCTGTTAGAAGCGCCATCGGCTCTGCGGCGGTAAACCGCTAATTCGGCCTTACCGTCGCCGTTGTAATCCAACGGCACCGGAATATCACCGTTCTGTCCCCAGGTGATTGGCCGGGTTATGATCTGCGGATTCCAGTTACGGATATACCAAGTTCCGTTGCTGGGACGAAACACGATCAGCTCGGCGCGACTGTCGCCGGTGATGTCGGCAGGAACCGGAATGTCGCCTTTCTGGCCCCAGACGATGGATTGGGTCGCACCGGTCGCATAACGTATCCACCAGGTACTGGGCTTTCTGAACAAACCGGCAGTTTCCGGGCGATATATGGCATAGTCGGTTTTGCCGTCACCGTCAAAATCGGCCGAGTGCATTTGCAAGTGCCGGTTGGTTATGGCTTCAACCTGTTTACGTAAATCCGGCCTCGGACCTATATGTCCGGCGACACCCGTACCTTGCCGAGTGCCTTCGCGCCGGAATAAATCACGTATTTCTTTGGGATCCCAAAAGGAGCCGTGATATTCCCACAAGATACTGGATAATGATACCGCAGCCCCGGTTACCATCGGAGATGCCCCGGAAGTACCGCCGAAATCGCTTGTGTACCAAAGGTCTTCGCCTTCGGCGCTATATTTATCACCGTAGCCGGTGGTATAAATCTTAGAATCGCCTTCCCCCTGGGTGTCAACACGGCCACCGTAAGTCGACCCCCAGGAAGGCGGAAATCTGGCCCTATTGCGGGTCAGCTTTTCGCCTGCGCCGACGATAATTGCGCCAGAGTCTTTGCTTAGGTCTGTGACATTAAAAGCGCCCTTGAATCCGGCCAGATCCAGGTCGCAGTTGCCGTTGCCCGCCGCTTCGACTACGATACGCCCATTGGCTACCGCCGATTTAATAGCGGCTTTGCTCGCCGCATGCCATTCTATCGGTACGTAACGGTCAGTCGTTGCAGTAACGGGTATTGTGCCACCGCTACAGTCAAATCCGGCTTGTGTCTGCATTTCCAGCAAAATAACAGCGCCTTTCCAGAATTGATTGGCCGCTCCACTAATCGCGGCAGCGGGGTTATAACCGGCGGGAGGAAGCGCCGTTGACAGCCTGACCGCTGCACTGGGAACCAGACCGGTGGTACCGAAACCGTTATCCAGGCTACTTAAAATACCGATGACAGCCGTGCCGTGATTACGGTTATCCAACGACATGGCATCGGGATGAAACAAGCCGCTCACATAGCTAATCTGTCCCGGCGTTTGGCTAAGATCCTCGTGACTGTCATTCCAGCTGTATTCAACATCGGTATAGCCCCATCCCCCGCCATCGGCATTAAAATACCGGCTGTTGACATAATCTATATCGATGCCTATCGGCGCCTTCTCCCGGTAATCCTGACTCGCCACATAGCTAGTGGCTAATGGCGGCGGGGGCGGCGCTGGTAATGCCCGAGAAGGCGGAGATACTTCCGTCGTCGGCATTAATGACTCGGGCTGCGAACCGGCAACAGACCGGGTATTTTGTACATCAGGCCAGGCGACCTTATTATGTTGCTGCCAATAGTAATTAAATTCAACCGCACTTTCCGGATCCATGCCGGGTGTCGGTGCCGGTAACGGTGAGGCATAGGCATATTCAACAATGCCGAGCTGATTGAGTCCGTTAATGATTAAGGCCAGTTCCTGATCGGATGCCGCATCGACAAAAAGATAAAACCACAGGTTTAAATCGGAAAGCGCATGGCCGGTATTTTGCTCACCCTGCTTTTTCATTGCTTCCAGATTTTCTTCGGATACCTCATGCATCCGAGCGACGGCATAGCGTCCGCTAATTTCCAGGATGCCTTCGAGTAGCTGAAGCTCTGATGCGATTGCTGGGTCTTTGGCGACAAGATGCTGTTGTCTTAAGCGAATGCCGGTGTTTTCCCTGAACTTGATCTCGATACGATTTTTGAATGAATGAGCTAAATCCGATACTTGTACGGACTTTTTCCGGTTTGCAAAAGACTCGTCAGGAATAAGCTTCGCTTTAGCTTTCGATGCCGATTGCTTAAGGCGTGCATGATCATTCGCTTCCGGAAAGTCGGATTGTAATGAGGCGGTGGAACCTACCGATGAGGCCCCGAAAAGCAGGGCGTTAACAAGAAATAACCCGCCCAAACGCGAGTTTGTTTTACTTTGTGACATACTAATACCCCTCATACATTTTTATGAATTATGCTGATTAGTAAGCTGCCTCAGCGCCAACATCATACCCGCACATCCACGGGGCGTATGTGGACTGCAGGGACGACTCCGGATTACATGGGGTTACTATGTATGCCTGTTGGGGGCGTCAGGGCTCCGAACATCCATTTCGAAACAACGTAATTTGAGGTTTAGCCGAAGCAACTTACTGGCAAAAAGTTTAATTGGTATTGCTATTAAAGTCCATTTAAATACCAATGGTACAGATCTCTAAAAATTGGCAGACCCTTCTATACAGAGGCAATAGATCTTGATATGAAACTATTCGTACTGGGCAGCTTCGTGCATGCCCATTGTTTAAGCGTCGATCGCTTACCCTTGCCCGGCGAGTCAATAACAGCGACCGGGCTGTGCAGTGAGTACGGCGGCAAAGGCTTAAATCTGGCCGTAGCGATACATCGTATGGACGTAACGGTAGAAACATTAATGGCGGTCGGTGAAGATGCCGCCGCCGATGGGCTGATAGCCTTTATGCAGGAATATGGCATGCGTACCGGCGGGATAACCCGCACAGGCCTTCAATCGGGTTATGGTGTAGGTTTTATTGACGCGAATGGCACGAATTTTTTAGCGGTCTATCCCGGAGCCAATAGCCGGTTAAGCGGCGCCCATGTGCTTGACGCATTGCCTGAGTTAAGCTCAGCCGATATGGTCTGCGCGCAATTTGAAATCCCCGATGATCCTATTCTGACGGCTTTTCGCCATGCGCGCGGCTTGGGTATCAGGACCTTATTGAATCCTTCTCCTTGGCGTACACTGAACAGGGAATTGCTGGAGCTGACCGACATTCTCATCGTTAATGAAACCGAGGCGGCGTCTTTATTTCAGCAACCGCTTGACCGGCAACTCTCATTAGAACATTGGCAGGACTTATTACAGGATTACAACGGCCAAGATAAATTAGTGGTGATTACCTTGGCTGATCAAGGTTGTATCGCCCGGCATCAAGGCAAAACATTCTATCAACCGGCATGGCCCGTAAATGCGGTTGATGCAACAGGCGCCGGCGATGCTTTTAGTGCAGGCCTGACGGTTGCGTTAGCACAGGGCAAATCTGTGCAGGAGGCTTTAAAAATCGCCTGCGCATGCGGCGCCTGGGTGGTCGCCCGCCTGGGCGTGTTGCAAGCGCTTCCGACCGCGATGCAAATCAGCCGGTTTATGGAGGATTCGTTATAGCCGACTCAAAAGCTTAGGTGAGGTGAATCGTTACGATAGAACACTGGTTCCCAAGCTCTGGCTTGGGAACCCAAACCCGAGAAGCTCCAGCTTCGAGAATTCTGGAAGCTAGAGCTTCCAGGATCGCATTCCCAATCTAGAGCTTGGGAACGAGCGCCAAAATCATAGCCTTATCGTTCCCACGCTCCGGCGTGGGAATACAGGTATCAACGCTCCAGCGTTGTGTAACATTAAAGATTTAGCCTGTTTTATGTTTCGCGACGCTGGAGCGTCTGCCACTTCATTCCCACGCCGGAGCGTGGGAACGATAAGTAAGCTGGAGCTTGGGAATGAGCGCCAACGAGCGCCAATAAATAGGTGGTTATTTTTTGCGAGTGACCTTATTGACTCGGCTCGCGCTGTTTGAAACGATCAGAATTAAAACGGTCAGGTTCCAGCCCCAGTCTTATCCGGTAGGTATAAGCATCGCCCCTGAACGTACCTTCCACATATTCAATCAGTAAACCGTTGGTGGCGTATGTTTTGCGTTTCAGCAGCAGGCAGGGACCGGGTTGTTCAAAACTAAAAACCTCGGCTTCCTGGTCATTGCTGATGACCGCTTCAATGGTTTGATCGCCGTAAGCCAATTTAAAACCGCCCTGTTCTTCAATGAATTGATAAACGGAACCTAGCCTGTTCCATTCCGCCAGGGCCGGAACAGCAGTTAAGTCGTACCAGGCCACTTCGCGCGATAAGGGTATGCCGTCACCAAGACGCAAGCGCACCAGGCGTAAAAACCGGGCCGATGCCGGACGATTGAATAAAGAGGCAATAGTCCGGTCGTTGATGATTGCGTATTCGAGTATTTTTGTTGACGGGCTTATGCCGAGCTCCTGCATTTCCTCGGTAAAGCCTTTAAGCTTGCCAAGCCGCGGATTGATGCGTGACGGTGCGTTGACGGTCACACCGGCGCGACCATGCGTATTAATGTGCTTGCGGCTGCGCAGTTCCTCATAACAGCGGCGTACGGTCGTACGGCTCAGATCAAGCGCCTCCGCTAAAGCGCGTTCGGAAGGCAAGCTGTAACCATCACTCAGCTCTCCTGATTCGATCATATCGCTGATGCTGCGTAACAGTTGCTTATAAACAGGTTCGGAAATACCGACATCGGGCTTGATGCGGGAAATAAAGGTCGCGCTGTCATTGGCGGCTTCAGTCTGTTTGGGAACAATAATTTGCGTTAAAGTCATTTTGTGCCGTCATCGAATAAAGTGGATGCTGAAGTAAACGCAATTTCATTAATTGCCATATAGGTAATAGACCTTGAATCGACACTTACGGGCAAAGCCAGGTCGGAGTGATGCTTCCCACTAAAATCATAAGCCTGTTACACCGAGTTTTTCAAGCAAAACAGCGGGCGACTCAAAACACATTTCGTTAGTCTGCCTGTTCACGGCAACCTGAATACTATAACCTTTGGTCAATCTTGAGCCGGTGCGCTTATCGATAATCAGGTAATTTATTTTCAAGCGGTTTTCCCATTCGACAATAGCGGCCTGTACGCTAATAATCTGACCGAATACCGCCGGTTTTATATAACGCATGCTGAGGTCGATAACCGGCCATAGATAGCCGGAATCACGCATTTGTCGATAGCTGTAGTCAATTTTTTCCAGCAAGGCGCAACGGGCGATTTCAAAATATTTAGCATAGTGTCCGTGCCAGACGACTTCCATCATATCGACATCATGGAAGGGAATTTCGATGTCGATTTCAATGTGATGAATGCCTTTACTCATACAAATCCCAATGCCGCTTGTGTATCAATTCCAAGAACAGCCGCAGTTCCTGTTCCAACGCCCTGTCGGTAGCCAAAAACGGGCTGTGTTCGCGTACTTGCTTCACTGTCTTTATCAGAGCGGGACTTAACGAATCGACGTTGATGCGTAATTCAACGCCCTGAACTGCGGCTAACAACGCGGCGGCGGCTACCTGCTCGGTTAATTCCAGGATGCGGATGCAATCCCTGGCGGCGATGGTGCCCATGCTCACTTTGTCCTGGTTATGGCATTCGGTCGAACGGGAAAATACGCTGGCGGGCATGGTCAGTTTAAGCGCTTCCGCCGTCCACGCGGAGACGGCTATCTGCACGGCTTTAAAACCGTGATTAAGCATGGCCTGATCGGCAGCAGCGCCGGAAAGATTGGCGGGCAGGCCGTGATTGAATTTGGTGTCCATCAATTGCGCCATCTGCCTGTCCAGTAAATCGGCGAGATTGGCCACGGCTGTTTTCAAACCATCCATCGCAAAAGCGATATGACCGCCGTAAAAATGCCCGCCATGCAAAACATGCTCGCCTTCGGCATCGATAATGGGATTGTCGCTGGCGCTGTTCAATTCAGTCTCAATAAACTGCCTGAGCCACGGCAAGGAGTCTTCGAGCACACCGATAACATGCGGCGCGCAGCGCAAGGAATAGCGATCCTGCAACCGGGTGTCATGGCGCGGCGCCGATTCGGTTACCTGCAAGTCGGCGCGTATGCGCTTGGCGACTAAGGTTTGTCCCGGATGCGGCTTGACCGAAAACAGCTTTTCATCAAAATGATAGGCGTTGCCCTGCAAGGCAACCGAAGTCAGGCTGCTAATGCGCGTGGTCAAACGCGATAAATACTCGGCCCGTTGAAAGGCAAGACAGGCGATGCCGGTCATCACGGCGGTGCCGTTCATAATCGCCAGGCCTTCCTTGGGCTTTAACGTAAGCGCTTCGATATTTAATTGTGCAAAAACGGCCTGCGTCGGCAATCGTTGTTGTTGGTAGAGCACTTCCCTTTCTCCGGCCAGCACGGCGGCCAGATAGGATAACGGAGTCAGGTCGCCGCTGGCCCCGACAGAACCTTCCTGTGGCATCAACGGCAAGATGTCCTGTTTAATTAACTCCGCCAATTGTTGCAGTAATTTATAACGGACGCCTGAAAAGCCACGCGCCAGACTGACCAGACGAACCGCCAGGATAGCGCGGGTCTGTTGTGGGTCAAAATGCTGGCCCAAACCGCAACCGTGGAAGGTGTAGAGATGTTTGGGCAGTTCTTCAACCAGGTTGAGCGGAATGGACACGGTGCAGGAATCGCCATAGCCGGTAGTAACGCCGTAGACAAAGCCTTCCTCTTTTAACAGCGCGTCGATAAACAACGCGCCTTTATCAATTCGGGTAACGAATTCCGCCTGTTCGCTTAACCGGCAAACCGCCTGCCGGTCGGCCAGCAGGCAAATAGCTTCAATGCTCAACCACCCGCCGTCGAATACAATGTCGTTAGTCGTCATCTACAGTCAAACACGCCAAAAATCAAAAAAATTAAACCATTGCAAGGGCTCTTTTATGCAGTATTCCTGCAATCGCCCGGCATATTGTTGTATCGTAGACCGTAGGGCCTGATCACGGGTTTTTCTCGGGAATTTTAAAGTTTCGCTGAAATGATCAAGATAAATCATATACTTGCCCTGTTGTTTTAAACAAAACAAGGTATAAACCGGGCACTTGAGCAAGGCCGCCAGGATAAACGGGCCTTGCGGAAATAACGCACGGGCGCCGAGAAAATCAACTTCCGAGACCCGTTGTTGATTGCTGACCGGCGTTCTGTCGGCGGCGATAATGACCAACTCACCCTGCTCGATTTTATCGCTCAATAGCATAGAAGTGGCCGCGGTAATTTCGCTTACCTGGATCAAGTTGAGCCTGCTGGAATGGTTGTATTGATTTAACACACGGTTAAATTTTTCGGCATGTTTGGTATGCACCAACACGGTGACGCGGATATCGTCTTCAAGATAAGCGATCACTCGGCAGACTTCAAGATTGCCCAGATGCGAACCCAGCAATAGCACCCCCTGCCCTTGCCTTATCAGGCTTAAAAGTTCATCGCGTCCATGATACTCGACTTCGGCAAGCGTAATGCTGCCCGACCAGGCTGCGAGTTTGTCGATCAGGGCATTGGCAAAGCTGATAAAGTGCCGATAACTGCAATACAGGCCGCCGTCCAGATTTAACGCCGGCGCAAACGCGGATACACGCGTCAGATAAGCCTGACTCGCGGCTCTGGCGGTCTTGTTAACCAACCAGTAATAAACTACGACCGGGTATAAAAATACTTGCAGTACGCCACGCCCGAACAGCAGGTAGACCCGCAGTAAAAAGCGCATGCCCCAGACGATCCCGCGCTCCTGCATTTGCGCCCAATGTGGCGTGTTTTTCATCATCCGAGTCTGATAAGCCGCGTCAACAGGCCGAAAAACAGCCGGGCATGGGTTTTAGAAATCCTGACATTGTCTTGCCATAATTGAAAATGCGACACGCCGTCTAATGGATACTTTACGGCTGTAGGGATATTGATAGCCTGAACGCCCTGCCAGTAGAGACGAACGACAATATCGATATCGAAATCCATGCGCTTGCTTATCTGCGTGCTGCTGATTAAGCGCTCCACAGCGGCCAAGGGATAAAGCCGGAAACCGCACATGCCGTCGGCGATATCAAAGGACAAGGTGTTTATCCATACCCATATATTGGTCATCGAGCGTCCGTACAAGCGGCTTTTAGGCACGCTGTCATCAAATACCGGTTTGCCTAAAATCATTGCCTCAGGATGGCCTCGTCCGGCTTCAAGAAATTGACGGATGTCATTAAAATCGTGCTGGCCGTCGGCATCGATTTGCAGGGCATGGCTGTAACCGAGCCGGATCGCTTCCTGAAAAGCATCGATAACAGCCGCGCCTTTGCCGCCGTTTTCAGGCCGGTTTAACAAACTGATCCAGCCGGATTCGACGCGGGCGCAGTCCTCAATGACCTCAGTGCAAAGCACCGAGCTGCCGTCATTGACCAGAAAACAGTGAACACCGTAACCTTTCAATTTGGCGATGACCTCAGGGAGGGCTTTTTCGTGATTATAAACAGGCACTATGATGCAGGGCTTCATGATTTTTCTCCGTAGATCATCCGTCCTGAGCTATGCACACCCAGTTCCGAACTGAAACTGAAATATAATTTGCCGGTGTCCGCCTTCCAGGTCAGCGTTAATTTGAGCCGGTTGCCCGGTTGAATCACTTTTACAAATTTTATGACTTCCATGTGTGAAAACAGCGCGTTGATGGCAAAAAACAGTTTGCCGAAATGCTCTACCCAGGCTATTTGCACCACACCGGGCAGAATCGGGTAGCCTGCAAAATGATCGGGGAAATACAGCAAGTCCTCACAGACCTTGACAGTGAGCTCAATGCTATCGTCAGCGATTTCAAGGCCCAGCACCTGTGGCAGTTTTTTGCTGTCCGCATCCACTAATTGCGTCAACAGATGCTTATCGATTTTTCCCTGGGCAGTCAACGGTATCGTGTTTGCAAACACCCATTTTCTGGGCAGGACGACGTTATCAAACCATTGGCTGAGCGTTGCCCTTAAGTGCTCTATGAGAGATTTTCTGCCCTGGGTTTCCAGCATCTGCAAACCATCCTGATTCAATGCCACCACAGCAGCAACGACATCTCGGTTAAGCCTGCTTATCATCATGGTATAAGCATCCTTAACCCAGGGCGAAGCCATCAAATGCTGCTCCATCGCCGTTAACGACAGGCGTTTTTCTTCCAGCTTGACAATCCGATCCAGACGACCGTGCAGTATAAACTTGCCGTCAGCCTGCAAAGTGATTTGGTCATCCAGTTGAACCGAATCACCCTTTAAAAAAGGCGAATGCAAGCACCAGCGACCGTCAATACTGTTTAACTCCATGCCTTCAAATAAACGCCAGGCCTCATCGTGCTGGCGCCAAGCGATGCCGCCGGTTTCAGAACTGCCGAATATTTCTATCACCGCGTGTCCGCTACAGGCCTTTATCTGTTGCGCCGCCGACTGCTGCAAAGCGCCGCCGGAACTGAAAATGGCCGATAACCCGGCAATGCCGTGCCACGGTGATTGTTGATCGAGGCGTTTTAAGTGTGCGGGACTGGCGATCCAATAGGCGGCGTGTTGCCTGTTGTTTACCAGCGTTTCAGGATTGATAAAAATATGGCTGTGAAAACAGCGCCTGGCCGACAGCGGCCAGAACACCCGAAACAATAAGCCGTAGATATGCTGATGGCTGACTGTCGAAAGCGCCTCGGCTTTATCGAGTTGCTCACCCCAGCGTTTTTCCAATGCCGCCGTTTCGAGTTGAAATTGAATCAGGCGTTTTTCTATCGGCTTCGGTTGACCTGTAGAGCCAGAGGTAAAGATCACCAGACGGGTGGTTTCAAGATTTAACGGTACTAACAGTACATCGGCCAATACATCGGCATAATCTGAAATTTCCAGACCGTAATCAAACGGTTTTCCGCTCTCCCAATCGCCCAGCAGTCGGCAATCCTGGTCCTTAAGCTGTTGCGCCGTACCGGGTCGATTATTGCCGGGAATCCAGACTTCCTTACCGGCATGAAACAATGCAAACAGCAACACTGCAAACGGATAAGCATCTTCCGTATATAAGGCATAACGCTGAAACGGTTCCGATCGAAGCCGACTCACCCAATAGCCGACCGCAGCATAAAATTGATTGAAACGGTAATAATGCCCGCGATGACAGGCAATCGCTGTGTTTGAGGGTCTCGGCGCGGTCAGGCAGTGCGCCAGCGAAATCGGTTCATCTGACATGTTTCTGCGTTCTCATCCTGACGATATACTCCCCGCCCAACAAGGCGCCAATCAATAGATAGGCGATCAAGCCATTATAGAGACTCCAGACCTCCAGACTGCTCCAGAGCGCGGTTACCAAGGCAATACCGCCGTTGAAAATAAAAAATACGCACCAGACCTGGGTAACACGCCGGGTATAGCGAACGCCTTCCGGCGGCAAATCGGGATGCTGTAAACGGGCGATACGTTCAATGACCGTCTGCGATGCCAGTAAACTCGATGAAAAAACCGCCAGCATCACGGCGTTAACCAGGGCGGGATAAAAACGCAGGGTAATGAAATCATTGTTCCAAATGGCAAATCCGCAATACAGCACCCCGGCAAACAGCAGCGGCCTGCTCCAGTGTTTCTCGGAATAGCTGATGCATAATCGGATAATCAGTAAAACAATCAGCATGCACGCAATTTTCCAGGGCTCAAAATAATTGACGCCGAAATAAACAGCCAGGGGATACAGCAAGGTCAATAACCCTGTGATACTGTTTAAAAGAATCTGCATATATCAATCATTCAGCATGCTGTAAACCGCTTCGACCACATCGCCGATAGTGCGCGCCGCCCTGAAATCCTCAGGCTTGACTGTTTTTCCGGTGATATCCTTAAGCCTGACCACCATATCGACGGCATCAATGCTGTCAAAATCAAGATCTTGATATAATCTGGCTTCGAGAACAATGGCCTGTTCGTCAATCTCAAACATCTCGACCATTATTTCCCTGATAGCCGCCAAAATTTCTTCACGGTTATTCATATCGATTGAGCCCGGATATAGTTTGCCAAGGTCGAAACAGAAGAGAAAATTTTGACCACATCTTCTTTTTCAGCATCAATTTTTACATTGTATTTTTTACGGATAGCCAATCCCAATTCCAGAGCGTCGATTGAATCTAACCCTAAGCCGTCGTTAAAAAGCGCCGCATCACTGTCTATATCGTCGATGCCTATGTCTTCCAGATCCAGCGCATCAATGATTAATTGTTTTAATTCATTTTCCATAGTACTTATAGATTTCTCTCTGTTGAGTAAAATAATCCTGTAAAAACCCGTTAAAACGACGTACGGCAATGGATTTCGGGGTCATATTGATAAATTCATCCAGTTGAATGTCATCGCCGACATGCATCGCCAGATGAAAGCGACGGTAAGGAATGCGGTACCACGGTTCGGCTTTGGTCAGTGTACTGGGATAACAGGACAGCGTCACCGGCGTAACAATCTTGTTGGCCTGCAAGGCTATATTGGCTGCGCCTCGCTGGAAGCGGCAAGGTTTGCCGGGAACCGAGCGGGTGCCTTCCGGAAATATAATCATCGTGCCGCCTGACTGCAACCACTGGACACACTCTGTTATCATTTGCTCGGGATCGCTGTTACTGATATAGCCGGCATTTAAAATAGGCCCGCGCATAAATGGATTATGCCACAAGCTGCCTTTTACTATACAGTTTGCCTGCTTAATCCGGCTGATCAAAAATACAATATCCACCAACGTGGGATGATTGGCGAGGATCAATTGCCCCGGACGGTTAAGCTTCTCCAAGCCAACTATCTCATAAGTCATGACGCCCATTCTCTGCATCAGGCCGATAAAAAAATAAAAGCTGTAATGTACGACTTTTTGTCCCCGGCTGACCCGTTGCCGATGATCGCCAGGCAACACAGACAACACCGGAAACACCAGTATCCATAGCAATAAGCCGCCCAGACCGAAGCTGAAAAAGCTGAACCCCGTTGCAAACAAACGCCAGCCGTACATGATCTTTTGCGTTATATCTTGCCCCATCGCCAGCCGCGCCCCTGATTACCCAAAGTCAACGATTGTTCATCGCCCAGAAGAAACCTTAAAAAAGCCAGCAATTGTACAGGATGCTCGCCATCATCACGAGATTCCGATGAGCGGGATAAGCGCACAGGCAAGCCGTCGCCGGCCAGAGAAACTTTCAAGGCCAGCGCGCAAGGAAACGGCGCATTGAGATTGAATGGGGCAACCGGATAAAAGTCGGCAATCGGCTCGTCGTAAAAAACCAGCAATACTTCGTTGTTTTCCCGCAAGCCTTTTTCATGCAGGCCATTCTCATACAACAACCCCAACGCTTCAATAAAAGCCGGAGCAATGCCTTCGAGGCCCGGCGCAATCACCGTCATCTCCCGGCTGTTGCTGTAAGCGATGGAAAACAATCCGGCGATGGCGTTATGGACGGACAAGCTGAAAGCGGTTGGCGAAAGCCCCTCGCCCGCCTGAATCGCTTTAAGCATCTCCAGCGACTTGCATATCTCGCCGTGCGCGGAGCTGAACACAACCGGCATGATTTCGCCATCATCAAGACATTGCCCGGCGGCATGAAAAACCAGCCTGGCCAACAAGCTTAACCGGCGTTGCAGCATTTTCGAAATCGAATTCGGCAACAGCGGTGGCTTGCTGTCCGGCGAAATCCGCTGCGTTGCATACCAGTTTTTCCAATCGTCGACAGAGCTCAAGCCCGGCGCCGATGCGCCCCAGTTACGCACTATAAAATCAGAACCCTTGATCATCGACTGCATTAAATTTCACTAACTTGAGACGGTACAAGGCTTGTTTAGAATGGTTGAAATTATCAAATGCCATTCCTTTCAAGGGTTATCCGGCATGGCGCCAAACCCGGGCATTTATCCACGAACAACACGAAAACTTAACCGGATTTTTCGTGAATTTCGCGTGTTTCGTGGACAACAATCAATTTGGCTTACACGTTATTGACACTACCTATATACCTTAAACCCTCAGGTTTTTCGGTTTTTATCCAGCGCTGTATCGACTCAGCCGAAGCCTTAAATACCACCGCAGCACTTTTTATATTTCTTGCCGCTGCCGCAGTAGCATGGATCATTACGGCCAATCTTGTGAGCCGGCGGTAGCGGCGCTTTTTGTACCGGCGCGCTCATCATCTTTGTACCGTAGATCTGCAAGGTTTGCACTGCGACAGGAATATTGGGGAATAAAGTCGCGGCAATGATGTCATCGGTGGGTTCTTCGCCCTGTTTGATAATGAATGTTTTTAGTTCGGCAATTTTAACCTTGTCAAAATCACTGAAGTCCTTGGTGACCAGTCCGGTGAAAAGCTTCGCACTGTTCCTGACGGCTTCGATTTCCTTGTTATGATATTTTTCGCCTTTTTTGCCCAGCCAAAACAGTTCGTTGATCGACAAGCCTATGTAAAACCCCTGACACCAGGCATAAACCGATTCGGCCAGTTCTGCATCGAGCCGGTCGAAATCAAAAGGGAAATGTAATTTATTGGCGACAAACAAGGCATGATAAGCGTCATAAACCGCCTCGGCTGTCCTGTTTAAGCCGCTGACCTGCTCCTCGCTGAGCTTCGGTCTTTCACCGTAAAACAATGCCGCCACCCAGTCCAGCGGATTACCTTTATCAGGGCTTATCATTTGCGCAAAAAACAGGCCGCGCATTTCATCGATACCGAAATGTTCATCGGCAGGAACAATGTCCGTTAAACATTGCTCAAGGTTTTTCAGTAATTTTTTATCAATCATGTCTGGTACTTTTATAGTTATTTTTACGCTTGAATGCGACTCTATCGGTGCATTTATAGCGGGCAAGGTTATTTATTGCAGGGTCGGCTTGGTATACAAGTTATTGAACATGCGCACGACCACAAACAACATTGTTTTGGTCAATTCTGTCGTCGCTGCGTCGCAGGTATTGTAGGAAACAAAATCATCGACCGAGTCGTTTAAAAACTCAACCAAGCCGTTTTGTATAATTTCGCCGGGCTTGGGCGAGAAGAAATCCGCCTTCATGCGCTCAATGCGCTTTTCGTCAAGCTTCTTGCCTTCCATTAACGGCTTCAATTCCTTGTCCAGCAGCAGCGCCTGTCTTTCCATCCAGGTTGGATCATCCTGGAATCTCGGCGTCTTGCCGAATGCTTTTTGGTATACGCAAAGCACTTCAAAGCATAAGTCCATAAATAAATGTGACATTTCTACATGCCGTTGATCAATGATAGAAGCAAAGGCGTTAAAAATCGTTTGGAAAAACAGCGGCTGATCTATTTCAAATTGGATCATCATTCGTTGACCCCTGTCCTGGTCAATGCTTTTTGCATATTCCAGAGCCTCATATAATTCCTGCGCAATAAGTTCGTGCATCATGTTCCTGCTTAGTTAAGATAAAATGGGCGTTTATAATATCACGCTACAGCCGCGTGGATATAAGTCTGCAAACGCTTTATCGAGAAGATCATTTATGCTGATTAATTGCGTCGCCTACCGGGAAGGCAAAAAACTTAACGATATTTCCATTGAAGAAATCAGCGACTATCTGATCATACCCGGTTGCTTTGTCTGGGTCGCCTTGCAGAACGCCGAACTGGCTGAACTGGAAAAAATGCACGAGGAGTTTGATTTACACGCCCTCGCCATTGAAGACGCCTGGCACAGCCATCAGCGACCGAAGATAGAAGAATACGGTGATTCGGTATTTGCGGTGATGCAATTGCTGGAAATGGACGGCGACCAGTTGGTGATCGGCGAGGTCGATGTGTTCGTCGGCATTAACTATGTGCTTTCGGTGCGTAATCGCAGCCGTGAGGGTTTTCTCGGCGTGCGTGCGCGTTGTGAGCATGAGCCGCATTTATTAAGCCAGGGCTCCGGGTTTGTGCTCTATGCGTTGATGGATGCTGTCGTTGACCGTTATTTTCCGATACTGGATGCGCTTGAAACCGAACTGGAAAATATTGAAGAACATATTTTCATCAAAGGCTCGGCCCGATCCAATATCGAACGCCTGTATGCTCTCAAACGCAAGGTCATGGTACTTAAACATGCCGTTGCGCCATTGATGGAAGATACCGGAAAACTGCACAGGGGACGCGTGCCACTGGTCTGCACCCATTCCCAGGAATATTTCCGCGATGTGTACGATCACCTCACTCATATTAATGCGTCAATAGATACCATACGCGACACGATAGGTACGGCGATTCAGGTCAACCTGTCGATGGTCGCCATTGAGGAAGGTGAAGTCACCAAACGACTCGCCGCCTGGGCAGGGCTGTTCGGCGTCGCGACGGCTTTCGTCGGTATCTGGGGCATGAATTTTGACGTCATGCCTGAATTACGCTGGCGATACGGCTATCCGGGAGCACTCACGGTTATCGCATTGATTTGCGGCATTCTGTATCGCCGTTTTAAAAAAGCGGGATGGTTGTAAACATAATGACAGTGGCGCGCCAGTTTTAGAAACAATTGAAACAAATCTCCGCCTTTTTAGAAATAATTTAGAAACAAACACTCTCCACACTTTGATCCTAAGCCGCCTTACCAGACCGGTGAAAAATACAACTTAAGAGGAGTTTATTGTATGTCTACTCAAAATCATTCATTCAAATCGCGTTTTATCAGAAGGTTCGTCGTTAACTTCCTGTATATTTCGCTCTTGTCACAACCGGTTTTGCTGCTGGCCCATGACAAGGTTCTGGGAGCGGGAACGAATAACAACAAAGCACTCGGCGAATTTGGCTGGACATTAATAACCAGCGTCAAATTCAGTATACCCGTCGATGACCAGGGCTTTCACAATTGCGCCGTTACCGCAAGCGCGGATGTGGATTTTTCGGGACCAACAAACATCGAGAATAAATATATATTTGTGCTCTCCCGTAACGGTTTCCCTCCGTCCAATAGCATTTCCGAACGCACCGTGGAACTGGCCGACAGTCTGGGAGTAGACGATCCTGACTCAAAGCCGGTCTCTACCACGCTAACCTTTTCCAGCCTTAAATGGGATAATGGCTTAAATTCACAAGGCACCGGTCCCGGAGGCAATCACGAATTCCGTTTCTATGCGAAAGCATTACCCGGCTCATCGGCAACAGAAGTATTGGATGCTTCGATGTCGGTCGTTTGTATGGATTAACCGGACCTCTAGATGCGGTGATCTACCCATAAATCGGTGGATCACCGCCATCATCCGAAGTCAGCTAATACCAAAGACGCATCCCGACCACAAAACGCAAACTATTCTGCTGTTCCAGCAAGGACGCTTCCTGCACATAATCAAAGCCCAGGTAAGGCGCAAATTCCCGTTCGATCTCGTAGCGTAATCTCACCCCGGTTTCAAATTCGGTGACGCCGGCTTTGACGCCGCGATTATTAATGTCCGAAGCGGCAACGTTGATTTCGACGCGGGGTTGTAAAATAAGACGCTGGGTGATCAGTAATTCATAGCCCAGATCCAGCCGCCCCAGTATATTGCCGTTATTGGTGATGAAAGCGGCGCCGTCCACTTCGATAAAATAAGGCGCCAGGCCTTGAAAGCCAATCACCGCATCAAAGGTGCGCTCGGGTTCAAACGCCCGGCGGGCGCCAATCTGAAAATCCCAGTAGGTATCTATATTACGGCTGTACAACACTTGCAGATCGGCCCGACCGAAAATATTCTGGTCGCCGGAATAATCGCCCTCGGTTTTTAACATCATTTTATGCTTGTCGTTACCGACCCAGTGCCGGACATCCCATTTGAATAGTTGCAGACCGCCGTTGCTTTCATATTCCAGGCGTTCGGCCTTGAACTGGCTGAAAATCATCGAGTCATCATGAGCCATTACCGGTGTGATGCCTAGGCATGAATAAAAGAGCCCGCGGCTCAACGCCCTGACTATCTGTTTGCGGCTAATCAGAAAAAAAAGTGTCATGGATGATGGTGCTCCGCTGTTTCTACAGGTTGCTTTTCTACAAGCTGTTTTTCGACAATCAGCCTGCGAAACATGCCGGTATCCATGTGATACAACAAGTGACAGTGAAACGCCCATTCTCCCAGTGCGTCGGCCTTCACCAGCACACTGACGGTTTTACCCGGCTTGACATTAATTACGTTTTTCTTCGGGTTATTGACGCCCTTGCCGTTATCCAGGTATTGCCACAATCCATGCAGATGGATGGGATGATTCATCATCGTTTCATTGACATAATTGAATCGGATAAGATCGCCGAAGTGAACTTTGATAGGCTCTGCATCCGAATAGGTGATGTCATTGAAAGACCAGATATAGCGAAACATATTGCCGGTCAGACGCAACGTGATTTCATGATCCGGCTCTTTCCAATCGGACGAGGGAGTTGCCGCCTGCAAGTCCTGATAACTGAGCACTTTGTGTGTTTCATCGGCCATGACCGGCTCATGCCCGCTGTAATGACTATGATCCTGATTATTCGCTGGCGGGGCATCGGTATGACCTGAATGGTCCTGCGTTGGACTCAGCGCGTCTTCGGCTGCCTGCCCGCTCATGTTTTGATGGTCGTGATTGTCACCGTTCATAGACGCCCTGTCGGTCATCTGATGCGCGGAATGATCGGGTGCGGCTGCTTCATCCGCCTGCCCGATCATCTGTTGATGGTCGTGATGGTCACCGTTCATCGGCGCCATGTCCGTCATCTGATGCGCGGAATGATCGGGTGCGGTTGCTTCATCTGCCTGCCCGCTCGTCTGTTGATGATCATGGCCGCCATGCATCGGGCCCATGTCGGCCATCGTCAATAACGTGCGCGGGCGTAGTTCAGGCAACACCGCATGCAGGTCGCTACGCGGAGTCAGTGTAGCGCTGGCATAACCGCTTCTGTCCATGGCTTCGGCGAAAATACTGTAAGCTCGGTCGGCTTCAGGCTCGACCAGAACATCATAAGTTTCGGCAACGGCAATGCGAAATTCATCGACATCGACCGGCCTAAGCATAGGGCCGTCGGAAGCGATGACGCGCATTTTTAATCCGGGGATTCTGATGTCGAAATGAGTCATCGCGGAGGCATTGATAAAACGCAAGCGCACTTTTTCGCCGGGCTTGAAAAGAGCCGTCCAGTTTTTTTCCGGTGTCTGGCCGTTAACCAGGAAATGATAAGTCGCGCCGGTAATATCGGCCAGATCGGTCGGCTCCATGCGCATTTCTCCCCAAGCCATGCGGTCGGAAACCGTGGCCCAAAAGCCAAGCCGCTCTATGTCGTTGTATAAATCAAAAACCGTTCGTTTTTGAAAATTGTAATAATCGCTTTGTTTTTTCAATCGGGCCATCGAACGCTCGGGATCGGCTTCCGGCCAATCGGAGAGCACCATCACATAATCGCGTTCAACCGGATAGTGATTATGAACAGGGTCGATAATCAGCGCGCCGTACAAACCCAATTGTTCCTGCATGCCGGAATGGCCGTGATACCAATAGGTGCCGCTTTGATTCACCTGGAACCGATAAGTAAAAGTTTCTCCCGGCTTGATACCTGGAAAACTGATGCCCGGCACCCCGTCCATCTGATAGGGCAAGATGATGCCGTGCCAGTGTATCGATGTCTCGGTGTTTAACGCGTTAGTGACATGCAGTGTGACAGACTCCCCTTCCCGCCAGTGTAAAACAGGGCCGGGCAAGGTGCCGTTTGCCAGAATGGCCTGTTGGTTTTCACCAATCAGATTGACGGATTTTTCCTCTACCCTGAGATGGTAAGTATCCGCACCGGCAATCTGAACGACAAACAGCAAGGATAAGCAAACAATCCCGGAAAGCCTGCTGAATAAAAAGCGATAATGGCTGGGGTAAGACATGATGTTTTTCAATTGGCAGGTCGCTCCGGGGCAAATCATAACAACAGCACTTTAAAACAAGCGTTCAAAGCAAAGAACAGGATGGCGGTTATTCTATAACAACGCAATCAACCCAAGCGCCCGGTCAATTTCCTCAAAGGTATTATAAAAATGCGGCGAAAATCGAAGACCGCCGCCGCGCAAGGCGCAAACCACGCCGTTTTCCTGCAAATGCTTATAGAGCAGGTTGTTTGCAATAGTCCGGTGTTTAAAGATGACGATACCGGATTTCAACGCGCTATGCCGCTCCGACAATAATTCCAGATGTGCGCTTTTAGCAATCGCTTCTTTTAGATAATCGGACCTTTCAATCACCAGCGCTTCAATCGCGTCCATACCGGTTTCCAGCAACAGGGATAAACTGGCCGAAAAAGCATGGATACCCAACATATTGGGACTGCCGCACTCAAAGCGGCGGGCGGTGGGGTGAATTTCCCAGGGCTTGTTTTCATAATTATGGATATCTTTCATCATGTGCCAGCCGTACTGCGTCAGCTTCAGCTTGTCCCTGGCTTCCGGCGTGGTGTAAAAAACGCCCAAACCTTCCGGGCCGAACATCCATTTATGCCCATCGGCCATCACGAAATCCGCTTGGTAAGCCTGCACATCGAACTGCACCGCGCCCAGACTCTGAATCGCGTCAATGCAAAACAAAATGCCACGCTGCTTGCAGAACGCGCCGATTCGTTCCAGGTCCATCCTTAACCCCGAAGCAAATTGTATCGAACTGATGGTCAACAAGCGCGTGTTGTCATCGACCAGCGCAAACAAGGCCTCTTCAGGCGTCGCCGCGCTGCGTAGATCGGCCTGACGAAATTCCACACCCTGATCACTCAGGGATTGCCAGGGCAGCCGGTTGGAGGGAAACTCCTCATTGCTGGAGACAATATTGTCCCCTGCCCGCCACGTCAAACCGTAAGCGACAAAGGACAAGGCTTCCGAGGTGTTTTTAACCAGGGCGATATCATCAGCGGAAGGGGCGTTTAATAGTACCTGCAACTGTGTACGCAATTCGGCTTCCTTGTTCAGCCAATCCGGGTAAAAGTGTGAGCCGTAGCGAGTGTTTTGCTCGGCAAACTTGATCACCGCCGCACCGGTTCTTTTAGGCCAGGGCCCTACGGCGGCATGGTTAAGGTAGATTAATTCATCGATTAGGGGAAATTCAGGATGTTTCATGGTATTCAATCAATGCGCGATCGGCTTATCGGTAAACAGGTAATCTCGCAGCTCTTTATCCATCTTCGGGTCTTTGCGGCGTATCCATTCCAGCACCATCGCCGCATGTTCTTTCTCCTCATCGCGGTTATGCGCCAGTATCGCTTTCAGATCGGCGTCTTTGCAGGCATCGACGCGCTGGTTATACCAGTCCACCGCTTCCAGTTCTTCCATCAGCGACGTAATCGCCCGATGCATATCGCGGGTTTCATCGGACAATTCGTCTATGGGTTCGTGATAACCTTCGTTTGCCATGGCAGGCTCCTTAAGTTTTGAGTGAAATAAATGCAAACAAGGCGGGTCCTGTAAGTTGCTTTCGATAATCCGCTACGCCTTCGTTCAGTCCAATGCTAGTCTATCGATATAACTGCTTAAAGAGAAATTTATTGTCACAATCAGAATTCCTGATTCAAAGCAATCAAACAAAAACCGTATCCACCGAAATAACACCTAGCGGCAGCAACGTCATATCGGCAACGGACAGGTTAATCACCAGATCGTTGTTGGCCTGAAACCCGGCGACATTGTCATTGATAACCAGATAGACATTGGTAAAGTTAAACGTGTCGACCAACACCGCGCTATTAAGACCTAAAGCCTGATTTCCCGCTTGTCTGCCGTTGGCGTCGATAAACAAATGATTCAGGTCGGCCATTGAAAAGCCGAAAGAGTTCGTATCGGCGGCGCGGGTCAGACTGAGCGGTTTGCCGAATGCGCCGCCGCTGTTAGTCAGCAGGTCGATTTTGTCGCTGCCGACGGTAAAATAATCGACTTGGTCGAACGCAGAGAAAGTAGACTGCCCATATTGGAATATATAGGTATCAACACCGAGCGCATCGCTAAAAGAGTCTTTTCCCGCCCCGCCATTGAGGCGGTCATCGCCGACACCGCCATCCAGATAATCGGCGCCGGCACCACCCGAGAGAAAGTCATTATCCAGGTCGCCATAGATAAGATCAGCACCCTCGCCGCCGTTGAGCGTGTCATTGCCATAATCACCGTGGATAATGTCCTCCCCTGATCCGCCATTCAAGGTATTGTTTAAACCGTTACCCAATATATTGTTGTCCAGCGCATTGCCGGTACCCTGAATGCCGTTATCTATCAGGGTCAGGTTTTCCAGGTTGGCGCTTAAGGTATATTTCACCGATGACGATTTAACCAGTTCGAAATCGTTGGCCGAGGTTTCGATAATGACATCGCCGACATTATCGACAATATAGACGTCATCGCCGGAACCGCCGATTAACCTGTCAAGTCCTTTACCGCCATCCAGCGTGTCGTCGCCAAGCAGACCGCTCAGCGTGTTGGCCGCGCCGTTACCGCTAAGCAGGTTATCCAGGCCATTGCCCGTGCCGTTAATTGCCACAGTGCCTTTGAGAACCAATTCTTCGAGATTTTTTCCCAAGGTATAGCTAATGAAAGAATTAACAATGTCATAATCAAAAGTACCGGTTTCAATGACTACATCCCCGGCATTATCGACAACATAGTCATCGCCGCCGGAACCGCCGTTCATCGTGTCTTTACCGGCGCCGCCATCCAGGTAGTCAAAGCCTTCACCGCCGATCAGGCTGTCGTTCTTGCTGCCGCCCAGCAAGGTATCGTCATCCCCGCCGCCGTTGAGAGTCACCGAACCCAGGGTAAAAGCCGAAGCATCGAGGCTGTTTTCGCCGCTACCACCGGTCAGTTGCGCCTGTTCGATACCGATCAGGACATCGACCCCGTTACCCAACAGGCGATTGTTGCTGAGGATGAATTTCGCCAGATCACCTGAATCGATGACCCGGTCAACAATACCGTTACCACCGTTGAGAATGTCGCTGTTACCGCCTCCGAATAAAACATCGTTACCGTCGCCGCCATTCAGTGTGTCGTCACCGGCGCCGCCTTTGAGGGTATCATTGCCGCCTTTGCCGTTAATGGTGTTTTCTTCCGCGCCGCCGCTTAACTGGTCGCTGTTATTGGTGCCGTTAATGACCTTGCCGGGTTGCGTGGGTGAAGGTATCGAAATTCTGAGATTATACAAGCCGGTCGCATTACCGAAATCCCATTCAGCACCGGTAACGCCGAACACATAAGTGCCTGAGGCAAGCGATGTCAGGTCTATGCGATAGCTGAAGGGGTAATTGGGTAGTTGTTCGCTTTGCTTGATTTCCGTATAGGTATCATGGACGGCATCATAGCGGTACAAGAGCATTTTATAAGTAGCTTCGAGTTGACCACATCTACCGAGGAAAGCTCGATATAACTGTTAAGTGGGGCGACGGTATCCAGGTCAAATCGATAAAAATCGATAGCATCGCTGGAGACGTCAACAGCAAGCGATTCTATCTGTCCCGCCGCTATGTATGTGCCTTTTAACGATCCTAAGTCAACCGCCAGATCGAGTAGATCATTATCTTCTTCGTCAATATTTCCTAAATCAATCGCCATAATTGTTTACTCTCTTTACGTGTTGAAAAAACCCTGACAACGAAAACAGCTGGATAATCAAACGCCGGTCATTCGATGTTGGGAAATGAGATCAAAGCTGCCCCGTTCATCAAAATATTCCTGTCTTAGGCTTGAAATATACAAATGGAAGACATGCCTGAATGGCTAATGCTCTAACAGGAATGCTGATCATTTTAACTGTTGCAGATGCGAATTCTCAACCGCTTAATGATCAACTAACTACCGATAACAAAACGCACAATAAACGGCAGGTTTTTATGTTTTTGCTTGATGCGGTCCAATATATGGCCGGCTGCCACCATGACGGCGATAACTACCAGATAGGTCGGGATAAAAACAGCAAGAGGTTGATTATTTAAAAATCCAAGCGGTGTGATGATAAAAACCAGTATGAGCTGATGAAAAATGTACATGAACAAACTGGCATGCCCCAGTTTTAAAAAAACACGGTGGACAGCGAGCTGCCTGGTGCGTTCAACAATGTAAAAACCGAGAAAAATAAGGCCCGTTGCAGTAAACAGATAGCCTGTACTGGGTGGATAGAATAATTCCGAATAACCGTCGCGTATCACCAGATGCGGATTTTGCGCCAGCCATAGCACAACACCGATACCAAGGATTGTAATACCGCTTGCCAAAAAACGTTTTGAAACGAATGAATAACCTTGCGTATACAGGCTACCCAGAACGCTGCCGGTGACGGCAAAACTCAACCAGGGCATGACTGGAAACCAGCCGTCGAGCAGCAAGCGTTGCGCCGTCGATTCGGAAAACAACAGCCTAAGGTAGTCTCTGAATGATAGCGAGGCAATCTCCACGCTGATCAATTCCTCGCGATACTCAAACAGCATTTGCAAAACGGGTGTAAAGGCGACCAGCAGGCCTATGATGACTATTCGGGCCGTTATCCTGCAGGCTTTCGATAACAGATGCACAATGGGAATACACAAGCCGGTCAGGTATAACACATCGTAGCCCAGTAAAGGATAGATGCGCCATACCAGTACATCCAGCAAACAGCCGCAGACGACGATGAGTAGGCCGCGCTCAAAATAATGCGGGAAAGTGCCATGCCTTGCGCCGGTTACGACCACCATCATCCCGGCTAACATGACAAACAACGGAGCGGCAAAAGTGCCGTACAACCGAAAGAGAAAAACCTTATCCTCCGGCTGTAGTAATGAGGCACTAAAATTTGCCGCCACCATCGTAAAAATGGCAATGCCGCGCAAGATATCGATAGTGGGATTTCTGGAAGCAGACACTTTTAAAGTTATGTATGTTGATTAACCTTTGATGACAAGGCCGTTTGCTAACTATCCTGTTTGGCCTGTTGTTTACGGTTATAAGCAGCCAGTTGCTCTGGCGTCGCTTCTTTTTGAAACTTGTCGCGCCACTCCTTGTACGGCATTCCGTACACCAATTCCCTGGCTTGTTCATAATCCACAGCGACGCCCCGCTCTTCGGCCTCCGCGCTATACCATTTAGCGAGACAATTTCTGCAAAAATCCGCCAAATTCATCAATTCGATGTTTTGGACCTCTGAATGTTGTTGTAAATGACTGACCAGGCGCCTGAATGTCGCCGCTTCCAGTTCTGTTTGAATCGTTTTATCCATGACATCCTCCGCAATAATAGCCTCACATTCTAACAGAAACGATTATGCAAACATGTACATTCACCGGTAAAAATTTTACAATAAGGCATTTTTCAGTTTACTTAAGTCCTAAGTAAGTTAAAAATACCGTTTGATCACCAAACATTGTTTGACCATCCCGCTCCGGCTACTATGAAACAGCTATTCGAATTCTTCCCGATCATTTTATTTTTTATTGCGTATAAGTTTTACGACATCTATGTAGCGACAGCCGTTGTTATCGTCTCCACCATCCTCCAGGTTACTTATATCTGGTTTAAACACCGCAAGGTCGGAACCATGCAATTAATCACCTTGGGGCTGGTTGTTGTGATGGGGGGAGCCACACTTTATTTACAGGATGAGCAATTTATAAAATGGAAATTTTCGATCATTGAATGGCTGTTTGGCTCTGCCTTTTTGGGCAGCCAGTTTATCGGCAAAAAAACCTTCATTGAAAAAATGATGGGCAGTAATCTGACCCTGCCTGACATTATCTGGCGGCGACTGAACTTGAGCTGGGCCAGCTTCTTTATCAGTGTCGGCTTTATCAATGTCTTTGTCATGTACAATTACAACACCGATGATTGGGTGACTTTTAAAACCTTTATCGCACCGGCTTTGATGCTTGTTTTCATGGTCGTGCAAATGGTTTTTTTATACAAGCACATCCCGGAAACAGAGGAATAAATCGTGTTATACGCAATTATCGCTGACGATGTAGCGGACAGCCTGGAAAAAAGACTGTCGGCGCGCCCCGCCCACCTCAAGCGCCTGCAGGAACTTCAGGATGCCGGAAGACTCTTACTGGCCGGGCCTCATCCTGCTGTCGATAGTGATAATCCGGGATCTGCCGGTTTTACCGGAAGCCTGATTGTTGCAGAATTTGATAATCTCCAGGCTGCTCAACAATGGGCCGATGCTGATCCTTACATTGATGCCGGCGTTTATGCCAAAGTCACTGTTAAACCCTTTAAAAAAGTATTCCCACAATGACATCCGAATTAATTAAACAATTGTTAACCGACGCTTTTAAGCCCGAACTGCTGGAAATTATTGATAACAGCGCCGCTCATGCCGGTCACGCCGGTACGCGTAGCGGCGGTGGTCACTATCATGTCACCATCGTCGCCGGCGCGTTTGAAGGTCTTTCGCTGGTACAGCGCCATCAACTGGTCTATAAAGCGCTGGGCGATATGATGAAACAACAAATTCATGCCTTAGGCATTAATGCCCTCTCACCCTCCGAAGAAACCAAAGGAAGTTTATAAATGAAAAACAAGTTCATTCCCCTACTTGTCGCAGGCACCGCACTCATTGCCGCTTGTGACCAGAAAGCTACCGACAACACACAATCAGCAACTGCAACGACATCTTCAGCAGCGCCTGTAGTGCAAAAAGCTGATGCAATCGCTGTTGTTAACGGCAAATACATTGCCAAATCCACGCTTGAGACACTGGAAAAAGAAATTGCCGAACGTAGCCAAGGGCAAACTTTCCCGAAAGAAAAACTGGTTGAAGAACTAGTCCAGCGCGAATTACTGATTCAGGACGCCGTACAAAAACAACTGGACAAATCACCTGAAGTGGTGGCCCAGCTTGAAGACGCCAAAAAAGCGATTCTGACCCAGGCTGATGTCAAAAACTTCATCAAGACCAACCCGGTAACCGATGCAGAAATCAAAGCGGAATATGACGCCAAAGTGGGCGGTGCAAACGCGACTGAATACAAAGCCCGTCACATCCTGGTTAAAACCGAAGCGGAAGCTAAAAAACTGATTGCCGAATTGGACAAAGGCGCCGATTTTGCGAAATTGGCTAACAAGAATTCCATAGACGCCAAGGAATCACAAAACGGCGGCGATTTAGGCTGGTTCGTTTCCAGTCAAATGGTTGCGCCTTTCTCCGAAGCGGTTGCCAAACTGGAAAAAGGCAAATACACCAAAGCCCCGGTACAAACCCAATTCGGCTGGCATGTGATTTTGAGAGAAGATTCCCGTGCCCAAACACCACCTCCGTTGGATTCAGTAAAAGAGCAACTGACGCCTTTCCTGCAACGCAAGAAAGTACAAACCATGGTGGAGAACCTGCGTAAACAAGCCAAGGTGGAAATTCTGATTCCTTTAACGGAAGAAAAACCTAAAGCAGCGGAAAACGCAGCGCCAGCCGCCGCAGCAACCCCGGCAGCACAACCCGCCACTGACGCAAAAGCGGCCGGCGAAAAACCGGCAGAAGCCGCTAAAGCCGCAGAGCAAGCACCTGCTGCTGAAGAAGTAATAGAAGCCGAAGAAGTCACCGAAGAACCCAAAGAAGCAGCCAAAGAGCCGGAAAAAGCCGCAACACCGGCACCTGCCAAAGAAAAAAAATAAGTTACACCGATACAAAAACAGTTGTACAAAAAAGGGCGGTTTATCCGCCCTTTTTTTACACGATCTTTTCCAAATACTGCAAAATCAGCTGCACGCTACGGTTGCCCCTGAATTCATTGATGTCCAGCTTATAAGCCGCATTGATTTGACGTAGTCCCAGCCATTGCTCGGGCTGGTCGATAAAAAAGGCGATGGCGTCTATGACCAAGGCCCCGCCGGGTTTTCTCAACACCAGTTTAAGATGGCGCTGTCCGACTATGCGCGCCTGAATCACATCAAACACACCGTCAAAAACAGGCTCGGGGAAGGACTGCCCCCAGATCGCTGCATTTTGTAACAACTCGGCAAATTCTACGGTTATCTCCTGCTCACTCAACTCGCCATCAGACAGGATTTTTTGTTCCAGATCGACATCAACTAGGCGTTTTCTGACTATCTCATCAAATGCCAGCGCAAACGGCGGGTAATCGTGCATCGCCAGACTCAGCCCCGCGGCCATCGCATGACCACCGAACTTGCTCAGCATTTTAGGATGCGCAGCGGCGATATCACTGAGCACGTCGCGGATATGCACGCCCGGAATGGAGCGCGCCGAGCCCTTGATAAGGCCCTTGCCCGCCGGCGCAAAGGCGATCACAGGCCGGTGCAAGCGGTCTTTGATACGCCCGGCTAAGATACCGATAACACCCTGATGCCATTCGGCGTCGTATAAACAAACGCCGGCGGGTAGATGGTGTTTGTCAAGCGCCTTCATCTCGCTTAACAAGGCCATCGCCTCGTGCTTCATCTGTCCTTCTATTTCGCGCCGGTCGTTATTCAGCTCATCCAGTTGCAGGGCCATTTGTTTGGCCAAAATAGGATCATCCGTTAATAAACATTGAATGCCTAATGACATGTCATCCATACGTCCGGCCGCGTTGAGCCGGGGTCCCAGTACAAAACCGAAATCCTGGGTGCTAATGCTTTGCGGATTTTTCCCGGCGACATCAATTAGCGCATAAATGCCCGGATGAGCGCGGCCGGTGCGAATCCTAAGTAAGCCTTGATGCACCAGAATACGGTTGATCTGATCCAGCGGTACCACATCGGCAACGGTGCCTAAAGCCACATAATCGAGCAACTGAGCCAGATTCGGCTCCTGAACCTGATGTTCGACAAACCAGTTCTGCTCCCTTAGCCGGCTTCTGAGCGCCATTAACACATAGAACATAACGCCGACACCGGCCAGCGCGCCGCTGGGGAATGGATCATCGGGTAAATTCGGGTTGACAATGGCGTCGGCGGCGGGCAATTCGGAACCCGGCAAATGATGGTCGGTGACCAGCACTTTGATGCCCGATGCTTTTGCCACCTTAACGCCGTCGATACTGGAAATACCGTTATCAACGGTAATGATAACGTCAGGATTTTGCAGCTTGACCAGCTCGACTATTTCGGGCGTCAGGCCGTAGCCGTATTCAAAGCGATTGGGCACGACGAAGGACACCTGCCCTGCCCCGAGTAATTGCAGGCCCTTGATAGCAACGGCGCAACTGGTCGCGCCATCGGCATCAAAATCGGCAACAATACAAATCTTTTGCCCGGTATTGATGGCAAGCAGTAAATGCCCGACCATTGCTTCCATGCCCGATAGCAGCCACGGAGACGGCAGTTTTGCCAGCGTTCTGTCGAGTTCGTCTGCCGCGCTTACACCCCTGGCTAAAAATATACGTTCCAATAACGGATGAATATTGCCGAATTGCCCGCGTTTTTTCTCAAGCGGGCGGGGAACAATCGCTTTTTTGACGCCTTGATAATACATAGTGCTTGCTTGATAAAGTTTTGTCGATGCAGAATTGATTAATTCACCACGAAGACACGAAGATTTGTCCTGGTTGTTCTTCGTGAACTTCGTGTCTTCGTGGTGAAATTTCTTGGCTGAGTGAAAGCGTGGTATCAGTCATTGCACGGAAGACACTTGCCCCTGCTGGGCCAGCACTTGCCGTGCATGGCTATCGGCGCCTGAGGGCAGTTTTGCTGGGCGATCGTTGATCCAGGCGGCAATGTCTTTCCATGCGGTGGGCGCCTCCAAATCACGCAACAGCATGTGATAGCCCTGTTGATATATGGCAACGGTTTTTTCTGTCGCATCGCTGGCGAGAAATTGTTGTAAAAAGGCATACGTGGGTTTCTTGGGAATTATTTCGTCTTTTTCACCATAGAGCATCAAGGTGTTTGAGCGCAGTATCCCGGCGCTATTAAATGCCTCGTCCATGAGATTAGTCAGTCCATAGATCGCTTCAACGCGGGTTGCCTTGATCACTAACGGGTCCCGACCCAGTGCGCGCAGCATTTCGATATTATCGGACGGCATTACTTTGACGCCCTTGCCTGTCAGGGTCAGCCACGGCACGCTATGGGCCAACGTCCAGAGTAAAGTGGTTTGATACCAGGGCATGGTCGAACGCGCCCAAAGCGCCGGAGCAGAAAGAATAATGCCGTCAACAGGCGGCATACCGGACTTGTTCATCGCCGTAATGATAACCGCCCCGCCCATGCTTTCACCGAGCAGATACACAGGACGTTTCGGGTATTGCTGTTTCAAAAGCCGCACCAATACCTGCAAATCGTTTGCATAGGCGGCCTCGCCCGCCCATAAGCCGCGTTTGGGAGCCAAGCCGAAACCGCGTTGGTCATAAGCAAAACAGGCAATGCCCAACTGGCTGAAATAACTACCCGGACGATCAAAAAAGCGGCTGTAATCATTAAAACCGTGCAATACGACCAATACCGCGCGCGCTTCAGTTTTCGGCAACCAACTGCGTAACGGCAAATGTGCTCCGTCCTCGGCCAGAAAGATACTCTTGCTGATTTGCGGGCTATTGCTGTACCTGCCGGGCGGATAAGTCATCGGCATACAGCCGCTCAATAACCAAAGCGCCATTAAAAAAACAATTATTCTGAACACATTAATTCAATCTTGTGCAAAAATTCGCTGCGATAAATTCAGCGATAAAAAAATTAGAGCGCCGCGTCCGTGCTCAACTTATGATTAAACTCTTTTTTGCCGTCTTCTCATAGATTATACACAGTTACAAATAACATTTATCATAAGCCGTTATTCCAATCCACAGACTATAAATGTACCGGCAACGGCAAATAATCTTAAGGTAAAGACAATGGCAAGCTTCACTGTCCCGCATATAGCAAACTATTTTTTCACCGCAGGCAAAAATAAAAAAGACGGCAAGATGCTCAAACTGATGCCGTTGCTGCTAATTATTATCATGCCGATAACTTTTTCAAGCCGGGATGTGTTGAGTAAAGGCATGATTTATAAATGCAAAGCGCCTGATGGAGAAACCATTTACAAAAAATCCCCGTGTTTGGAAGAAAAACAAACGGTTTCCAAGTGGAAAGAGCCGGAGCGCGAACCTAAACAAATGAGCCTCCGTCAAGAAAAAAATGGGCATTATCAGTTAAGCGGCGAAATTAACAATACCGCCATCATGTTTCTCGTTGATACCGGTGCAACGGGTGTTGCCTTGCCTGAATCAGTTGCCAAGTCGGCTAACATCGATTGTAACAACAAACAACTTGTTGCAACTACCGCAAACGGCCCGACTTCCGGCTGCATCGTCAATGTGCCGACGTTGAAATTCGGACCGTTTCAAGTAAAAGATATCAAAGCCATAGTATTGCCGAATTTAAGCGAAGCGTTACTGGGTATGAACGTATTGGAGCAGTTTAATATCCAGCAAGATCATGGCCAGCTACGCATTATCGAGCATTAGCTTAAGATGTTGAATCATGCGGTTCTGGCTATTGGCGCATAACAAGCCATATGTCACTTGTTTTTTAAAACGACTATCGGCAGCACACAACCCGCCAACAAACAAAACAACAATAAAGCCACTGTCGACCGGTTCCAGTCCACCGGATAAACATCTGCCCTAATCGGCTCGCTGATGCCAGGAATACTGGGTAAATCAACATCGCCGCCGGCGACTTTTAATTGCGCTTTCATGCCTTTTTCCATGTGTTGCGGCAATTCGCAATGCACCAGGTAGGTTTTCTTCTGGCTCGGAACAATCAACGAAGCCTTCAACTCGCCCTGACCGTAAAGCTCCAGGTGAAACATGCCCTGCGGGTACAAATAACCCGGCAAACCGTGGATCATTAGCTGATGGCGTATCTGGTCGTCATTGATAAAGGTAATATTAATCTTGGCGCAGGGTTTTACATCCCATTCCTGCTTGTCGAATGCAAACATTTTTCCGTTAAACTTCAGCGCATGTTTTTGCCCGGCACGAATAGTGATATCGACATTCTCCGAAATCTTCGGGCAATCGCTAGGCAAGCGGTCATTGTTGTCATTCATGATCATGCCTTTTTCATCCATGATCATACCGCCATGATCCATCGCTTCAACCTGATTTGCCTGCAAGGTCAACAGGAATAAGGTTGTCGTTATTAACTTTAACAGCTTCATTGTTGTTTCCGTTTAAAAATAAACACCATAAAAATTATGAGGCCCAACGCCAGGCCGACTGCCAGGCCGAAAATCATAACCCGCATAATGTCCGGCTGGATGGGACCGGCGTCGCCGAGCAACTGGGCAAAATCACCTGTTCCCCACAGTGCGTACTTTTTGGCGTAGTAATCTTTATTAAACAATTCACCGAGCATTTCATCGTGCATCTTTGGCATTCCCTGCTCGTCAATTAACGATTTATAAGCCAGGATAGCCATGTTGCCGCCCGGTTCCATGCCGTCCGTTGTTGTACCGGTCGGCACATGGTCATGAAACATCCATAAGCCGGGACCGTAACTGTGCAAACCGTCGTTTTGGGTGTGCAAGGCAAGATCGAGCCGCTGCGCCGGCGCGATGTCAAACACATCGCGGGTTATCTGCAAACCGGCGGGTTGCTCAACGCCGTCATAAGCCATGATGGTCGCCTTATGACCGTGGAAATGAATAGCCACCGCGGACCGCTGGGTGTTGCTGATATGCAGTTTAATGTTTTCATTTTCTCCGGTGATAATCATTCCGTCCCGCAAGGTGTAAGGGAAGGAATGGCCGTTCAGCATGAAGTAATTTTCAAACGATTCGGTCATGTTATAGTCGCGGCTCATCCGCTGTGAAATCAATCGCGGATCGTTTGCGCCCTGGATGATTTGCGCCAGTTTTTTATCAACCGACTGGTAAATCAAATCGTATTCCTGACTGTAAGTCTTTTGTACGGCATCGGTCGGGTGACGCACCTGGCCCGCGCCGATATTGAAGGTCTGCGGCCAATTATTGGCCTGATTTTCCTCGACGACGAACAGGCCGTTCAGGCCCATCATGAAATGCTGCGCGGTTTGGACATGACAATGGTACAGCATGGTACCAGTGTGTCTGGGCTGGATTTCGTAAGTATGAATTTTACCCGGAAAAACCGGATGCTCTTCTTCGCCGTCATTATCACCTGAAGCGGTCTGCCAGGGATGATCGACGCCATGCAGATGTATCGTATGAGGCAGGTAATGGGTATTTTCCAGCGTGATATAAACCTTGTCGCCCTGCTCAACGCGAATCGTCGGGGACGGCGCGCGCAACATCGGATTAGCGACAACCGAATTAAAATTTTTCAACGCCATGCCGCGCGATTTGGGCGCAAAGACCCACATTCCAGGCTGAATGCCGGGGGCAATATCGTAAGTATTGATTAAAAACTCGCCGTCGGGCGTCGCACCGTTCAGCTCGATCACCTCCAGCTTGATACGAATAACATCGGGATCGCCGTCATTATCGGTGTCATCGGTCATCGTCAGGGCATCCTGGGCCAGATTGGTCTGCATCAACGTCGCCATCGAGACATTGTTGGTGCCTTTAACCGCCACGGCGACATCATAAGGGTTATCGGGCTCGCAGGAAGGCGCCGCCGCTATCGTCACATCCTCAATAACCTGGGCGGCCCGCCATTCCGGATGTTCGTTGGAACAGGGCTTTTCGACACGGCTATTGTCTTCCGAGCCGCTATAAACGGTGGCGGGTGGTATAATTCCACTTTTATCGGTAAGGTTAGGGGCAACAAACACAGCAACCGCGATCAATACAGGCAGCATCAGCGTCAATAAAACAAGGGTTCTTTTAGTCATATACCTACAGGGAAGCTTAAAAATAGGGTTATTGTAAATGGCGTGCTGTTTAAAACCTAAACATTCAAAGTAGTCGTACATACCGAATGCAGTTGATTGTCCTTGGACCAACGCGCAAAAAATTAATTTTTATTGATTTTATGAGTGGCGATTAACAAAAAAATCAAAATGGCGTCTAAACTGGCATCTTGGCGCGAATTACCTCTGTTAGACGGACAAACTATGTTACGACTTTTACAACTTAATATTTACTTGGCCATCGGCTATTTTTTGGGTGGTTATCTGGGCACCTTGATAGCCATTCCGCCCAGTCATGCCAGCCCGATCTGGCCTGCGGCCGGTATCGCACTGGCGGGTTTATATGTATACGGGTCCGCGTTAGTGCCCGGGCTTTGGCTGGGTGCTTTCGCCACGCAGACTTACGCCTTTCTGGATACCTCCAGCCCTGAAAACATAGCCAGTTCGCTGATCATCGGGACTATCGCCAGCACTGCCGCAACAGCGCAAGCGATGTTGGGATCATGGCTGATCAAACGCCGTATCGGTTCCGATAACCCCTTGATCGATGATCGCAGCATCCTCTGTTTCATGACTCTTGGAGGCCTGCTCGGCTGCCTGGTTTCCGCCTCTTGCGGCATGATAATACTCTACCTGAAAGGCGTCATCAGCTTTGAAAACAGCGCCTTTGGCTGGACAACCTGGTGGATCGGCGATGTCATCGGCGTGCTGATTTTTACACCGTTAATGCTATGTTTTATCGGCGTACCCAAACAGCAGTGGCGATCACGAATTAACCCGGTCGCCCTGCCGCTGTTGGTTATCATGCTGCTGGTATTTGCTCTGTTTTACCTGGGCAAAAAGCATGAAGAAAGCCGCATCAGAGGTCTTTTTGAAGAGCGCATCAGCCTGCTGCACAACGCTTTGCAAAATGAATTCAGCCGCCAAATTGAAATTAACCAGTCCATCAAGGCGTTTTTCGACAGTTCAGGCAAAATAACACCGAACGACTTCAAGACGTTTACCCAACCCATCTTGGCCAACCATCCCGGCATCCAGGCTTTGGAATGGATACCCCGGATAACCGAGCATAACCGCTCCGAGTATGAACAGTTGTTGGGCCGGACGCTGACAATCATGGCTTTCGATGATAAGCCGGTCGATAACAAACAACAGTTGCTGCCCGCAGCGCCGCGCAGCGAATACTTTCCCGTTGTCTATATCGAACCCTACCGGACTAACGAAAAGGCTTTCGGTGTAGATATAGGCACAGAATCTGTCAGGCGCATAACCAGCCAATTGGCGGAAGTTAGCGGAAAATCGATAGCCACAAAAAAAATTCGCCTGGTACAAGACACCCTGGACCGTTCCGGCATTATGATCTTTACGCCGGTCTATCATCCGCCGCAAGCAGCCGCCACCCCTGAGGAACGCCGCCTAAACTTGCAGGGTTTTGTTACCAATGTCTTTTATGTCGACAACGAAGTCAACATTGTTAAAAAGCAATTTGAATCTTTGCAATTACTGCTAAAAATCACCGATGCCGGTATTGAGCTTTTTGATGAAACGGCTGCTGTTTCCGGCTTTCACCTGGATTTTCCAAAACTGGAAAAGGCCATCAACTTGCAGCTAGCCGACCGCACCTGGACTGTCACTTATATCGCCACCCAGCAGTTTTACAGCGAGCAGGTTTCCTGGAATACCTGGTGGCTTATTCTGAGCGGCTTCCTGTTTACCGGACTGAGCGGAATCGGCCTGTTGATGTTAACCGGGCGAACCATGCAAACCGAAGATCTGGTTAAAATCCGCACACGTCAACTGGATAAAGTGATTCAGCAGCGCAACGACCATAATAAAATATTACAAGCCATAGCCAGTCCGATGCCGCTTGATGAAATACTCAATCTGATCGTACATCTGACAGAACGGAGTCATCCCGACACATTATGCACTATTCTGTTACCGGATGGTTCGGGGCAGCATGTGCATCTAGGCTCGGCGCCCGATTTACCTTCTGTCCACAGTCAATCACAGGATGAAGCGGCTGTCGTTAATTGCAAATTTACAGGCGATTCAGCACACGCCGCAGCGGATATCCGGCACCATCCCGATTGGCTCCCATTTGCCAAGCAGGCGGAAAAATCCGGCCTTGAGGCATTTTTATCGGAACCTGTCTTTTCCTCGACACAACAATTATTAGCTTTCTTCGTTGTTTACTACTCTCATGAGCAACATTCCGAAGCCATGCTGATCGATGAAGTCAGCGATCTTGTGCAACTTACCAGTATCGCTATCGAGAGGAAACGCTCGGAAGAACATATTATCCATCTGGCTTTTTTTGATGCGCTGACTGACTTGCCCAACCGCCGGTTATTTTCCGACCATCTTGAAAAGTCCCTGTCCAGGGCCTTACGCCACCACAATGCCGGTGGCGCCCTGTTATATCTTGACCTGGATCATTTCAAAACCCTGAATGATTCATTGGGGCATAGTTTCGGCGATGAGTTGTTGATTCAAGTCTCCAATCGCTTGCAGGCCTGTATCGACGAAGAAGATACCGTGGCCCGACTGGGCGGCGATGAATTTGTATTATTAACGCCATGTTCGACTTTTAAGCGTCAACCAAAGCGTCGAAATGCAAAGGCGGATTACCCAAAAGTTTGTTCAAAAAAACGCCCACGGTGTGAGCCAGCAATTTGCGAATAAAACGGTTGGTTAAATGCCAAAGGTCACGCG
>SXGU01541365.1_pt1 | contig 40143 bp, 28 predicted proteins | sample 3174531 | NCBI WGS metagenome assembly SXGU01 (sample SAMN11356863, study PRJNA531348) | freshwater metagenome | isolation source: freshwater sample F1-140 | place: China: Fuxian Lake, Yuxi | collected 2017-12-25 | reverse complement strand
GGGTTCGAGCCCCGTCCGCTCCGCCATCTTTAGGCAGATTTCACTGCCGATCAAAATCTTGCAATAAGCCAAACAGGTTTTTAGGATCGTCGAATTCGGGTATTAAAGCCGACTCCGTACCTATGTGATAGTGTTTCGCCAGTTCGTAAACCACTCGAAGCACGGAATAATCCTCCAAGGCAAAGCCGACCGAATCAAAAAGCGTAATTTCTTGGTTATCGAGTCTTCCGGGCTTTTTCCCGCACACCAGTTCCCATAATTCGGCATGGATAAGCTCGGCGCTGCATTGTTGCACTTCGCCTTCTACCAAGCTTTGCGGCTTGTATTCGACCACCAGCTTAACCCGATTCAGCAGTTTTGCGGACAGTTCGGTTTTGCCCGGACTGTCGCCGCCCATCGCATGAATATAAGCGCCCGGTGCAATATCCTCGAATTCAAACAGGGACTGGCGTTTTTGCGCGGCGGTTGCGGTTATCGCAATATCGGCATCGCGCACGGCTTCGGCGGCACTGCGGCAAGGCATTAAGCGGAATTTTTGCGCGGCCATATTGCGCGAGAATTTGGCCATTGCCTGGGGATCGGTATCGAAAAAGCGGACTTCTTCCAGTGGATAGGAACCAGCGAAGGCGATAACCTGAAATTCCGCCTGCGCTCCGGTGCCGATAATGGCTAAGGACGCGGTATTTTCCCGAGCTAGGTATTTCGCCGCCAGAACGCCGGTTGCCGCGGTCCTGAATGCGGTTAATAAGGTCATTTCAGTGAGCATCAGCGGATAGCCGCTGCCGACCTCGCTTAACAGGCCTAGCGCTACTACGGTCAGTTTACCTTGCAGCGGATTATCGGGGTAGCCGTTGACGTATTTGAAGGTATAGAACTGTCGGTCGGCACACGGCATTAATTCAATGACGCCGTGCGGAAAAAACATGCCGTAACGTGAGGTTAAGGTAAACTCGTTCCAGCGGCCGAAATCTTCTTCCAACGCGCCGATAAGCTGCTTGAAAAAGTTTTGCAGACCTATGATCTGTATCAGTTTTCGGATATCGGTAACGCTCAGAATTTTCATCATTCATCATTACCTGCTGTCGGTTAAGCCGTTGAACAACGGTTTTCAGTTACCTTACGGTTTTCAAAACTGAGCGTCAAGTTTCTTGATATAGGTGCTGATCGGGCAACATTCATTCAGGCATCCGGAGTGCAGGCTTTGCCTGCTTGCAGGCAAAGCCTGCACTCCAACTTGTCTCGGATTGAATTTTTAGCTGTTCTGTTGCTCAATCGATTCAGGGCTCTATATTCCATTTAGACTGAAATTTTCCGGACCTGCCTGGGACGGTTGAGTTTTGGTTACACTTTTCCTCTTGATCCCGACCGTCCTTTACCCTTTGCTTCGGGCCGATTGGCGCTAGCCGGTTTAGCGCCGCGAGCGGCCGGTTTTTTAGTATGGCGAAAATCTTTTTTGCCGGTCGTTTTATTGGGCGCATTCTTTTTCGGGGCGTCCATAACTTTTAACGATACCGGTTCATAGCCGGTATCGGCCACGCGCGGGATCGATCTTTTCAGTAGTTTTTCGATTTCGACCAGCATCCAGGCTTCCTCGGGGCAGACCAGCGACAAGGCTTCGCCGCTTAAACCGGCACGGCCGGTGCGGCCGATTCGATGGATGTAATCTTCCGGCACTTGCGGCAAGTCGAAATTCACCACATGCGGCAAGTCGTCAATATCCAGACCGCGGGCGGCAATATCGGTGGCGACTAAAACCGAAACTTTGCCGGTTTTAAAATATTCCAAGGCTTTGTTGCGCGCGCCTTGGGTTTTATCGCCGTGCAATGCGGCAGTGCGAATGCCGTCTTCGATCAATTGTTTTTCCAGGCGGTCGGCGCCGTGCTTGGTGCGCACAAAAACCAGCACCTGTTGCCAATTATTGCTGCCGATCAGGTAAGACAGCAATTCGCGCTTGTGTTCGCGGCCGATGCCGTAAATACGCTCCGAAACATTTTCAGCCGTCGCATTTTGTTTGGCGACTTCGACTTCAACAGGATTATTCAACAACTGCGCCGCCAGCGCTTTAATTGCATTCGGCACGGTAGCGGAGAACAACAGGCTTTGCCGTTTTTTCGGGATCAGTGCCATTACTTGCCGAATATCGGGTAAAAAGCCCATATCGAGCATACGATCCGATTCATCCAGCACCAGTATTTCGACGTTACCCAGATTGATATTGCGCTGCTGCACATGATCGATCAAGCGGCCCGGCGTGGCGACCACAATATCGCAACCTCGGCGCAATTGGCGGGTCTGGATGCCGATGCTGGCGCCGCCGACCACCGCTTCGGCGTGGAACGGCATATGAGCCCCGTAGATTTTGACGCTTTCATAGACCTGCGCGGCCAATTCACGGGTCGGTACTAAAATCAGTGCGCGAACGCGGCGCGGTTTTTGATGCGGATCGTGATTTTCAGCTAGTCGTTGCAGTAACGGTAGGGTAAAACCAGCGGTTTTTCCGGTACCGGTTTGAGCCCCGGCCAGTACATCTTTGCCGTCAAGGATTAAGGGAATGGCTTTTTGTTGGACCGGAGTAGGCGTGGTATAGCCTTGAGCGGCTACGGCTTTAAGAAGTTCGTCGGCTAAGCCGAGCTGGGCGAAAGACATTTTTTAAATCTCAGGTAAAGGGTGAAAGAAGGTTAGAGGCTACGGACCTCAAGCTGGGTGGGCATGTTGCGCCATCCGAAACAGTTGGGATTGATTAAATGCCGGGGCATTGCAGAAACATGAGCGAAAAATACATCACTTAAAACAGATCACCACGAAGATACGAAGGACACGAAGTTTTATTTCTTCGCGTCCTTCGTGTCTTCGTGGTGAATTAGTTTGCTTATAAATTCAAGCGGCGTATGGAAAGCAGCCCGTCAGCCTCCGGTCATGTTCATATAACGCAATATCACCGGCTGCTCGTGGATATTAAATTCGTGTTTTTCCGGTTTAATCGCCATCGCGTCAATAATGGCCTGTTTCAGCGCCGTCATGTCGCCCGGATTATTTCTGACGATTTGTTTTAAATCGACCGAATGCTCATTGCCCAAGCATAACAGTAATCGACCTTCAACGGTTAAGCGCACCCGATTGCAGGTGCTGCAAAAATTTTCGCTGTGCGGGGAAATAAAACCGACTCGGCTTTGGCTGCCTGCGACAGTAAAATAATTAGACGGCCCGCCGGTTTTTTCGGGGCTGGCGACTAAAACGAAGTTTCGCGCCAAATCGGCTTTGATCAAATCGCTGGAGTAATGGGCATCCGCGCGATTATGCCGGGTAACAACGCCGAGCGGCATTTCCTCGATAAAGCTGATATCGATGCCGTTATCAACCGCAAAACGAACGAGGTCATTCACTTCCAGATGGTTTCTATCTTTAAGAACGACCGCATTGATTTTTATCCGTTCGAATCCCGCCGTCTTGGCCGCTTCAATGCCTCTCAGCACCCGATGCAAATCGCCGGTTCGGGTTATTGCTTTAAACTTGTCGGCATCCAGCGTATCCAGGCTGATATTGACGCGTTTTACGCCCGCTTGCTGTAAAGACGCCGCCATCGTTTCCAGTTGAGAACCGTTAGTGGTTATTACCAGCTCCGTTAGGCCGTCAATGCGGCCGATATTTTGCAACAGTGCCAACGCGCCTTTTCTGACCAAGGGCTCGCCGCCGGTAATCCTGATTTTCTTTACGCCCAATTCGGCAAAAGCTTTTGCCAGCGTATAAATTTCTTCCAGCGTTAAAACCTGCTCGCGCGGCAAGAAGGTCATGTCTTCGGTCATGCAATACAGGCAACGGAAATCACAGCGGTCGGTAATGGAGATTCTCAAATAATCAACGATTCTACCGAAACGATCGATTAACGGAGTAGGGGGGGGCAGATGGGTCATTAGAGCGGCGATAAAAAATCCAAGATGCCAATGTTACCATAGTATTACTCTTTTATAGAGAGCATCTATCCGCCTGATTTGCGGAGCGTATCGACTGTTTCAGGGGCGGCGGCGGGGCGCCCGTCAGCCAAAAGATATTTAGCGGCATGGAACAGGGATGACGCGGCGTTAAAGACGTCGGGTGTTAGCCCACTGCCATTAAGTTAAGAATGGACAGTCCCTTCTCCCTCCGGGAGAAGGCTAGGATGAGGGGATCAAATAAGGCTTTTTTCCTTATTTTTTATTCTCCTCAATCCTCTCGGCAACTGCTCCTGCGTTGCCCTACCTCCTGCGTCCATGCAAGTCGTCCAGCAGGAGAGCGAGCTTTCTTAACTTAATGGCAGTGAGGCGTTAGCCGGAATAAAGCCGTTTAAGGCTTTGATGAACGAAGAAGCCGCGCCTAAATATGGAACGCGGATGTTGCTGATTGAATACGGATAGTTCTAAAAAAAATACGCGTTCTATTGCATTGGCGGTTTATTCACGAAGATACGAAGTAAGACAGAAAATTTCGCGCCCTTCGCGTCTTCGTGGTAAATAGCCACTCAAGTTGCCTTGATGAGTTAAAACTCTTCCCATTCGTCGTTAACAGCAACTGTGATTTTCTGAGGCGTTGGTTTGACTGCCGCCGCCGCGTTTTTTCTGGCTGGAGTCTTAAAAAGCGCGCTGTTATCCACTTTAAAGCCGCCGACGGTAATCGCCAAGTGTGCCGCTTGATCCTCCAGCGATTCAGCCGCCGCAGCCGCTTGTTCCACCAAAGCGGCGTTTTGTTGCGTTACGTCATCCATTTGGCCGATGGCCTGATTAACTTGCTGGATGCCTGCGGTTTGCTCCTCCGAAGCGGAGCTGATCTCGGACATCATCACGGTCACGCCGCGGATGGAATTGACGATGTCTTCCATGGTGAGTCCGGCTTGGGCGACCAGTGCGCTGCCGCCGGCGACTTTTATCACCGAATCTTCAATCAGGTGTTTGATCTCTCCGGCCGCCGTCGCGGCGCGTTGCGCGAGGTTGCGCACTTCGACCGCGACGACTGCAAAGCCTCGGCCTTGGTCACCGGCGCGGGCCGCTTCGACAGCGGCGTTCAAGGCCAGAATATTGGTTTGAAAAGCAATGTCGTCGATGACCGAAATAATGTCGCCGATCCGCCGCGAAGAGTTGTTAATGTCTTCCATGGTCTGGACCACTTGCCCGACCACATTGACGCCTTTGCCGGCTATATCGGAGGCGTCGACGGCCAGTTGATTGGCCTGTTTGGCGTTGATCGCATTATGCTGCACGGTGGAGGTCAGTTGCTCCATGCTGGCGGCGGTTTGTTCCAGACTGGCGGCTTGCTCCTCGGTGCGATGCGACAAGTCGTTATTGCCGGAAGCGATTTCTTTAGCTCCGCTATTGATGCTGTCAGTGGCGGTTTTGATCTGTTCGATGATTTCCTTAAGCTTTTCCACTGTGGTATTGGCGTCATCCTTGAGTTGTCCCAAACTGCCGGCGTAATCGTTGGTAATCGTTTGCGTCAGGTCGTTGCGCGACAGTGCGCCCAAGACCCGCATAACATCGTTGATACCGCTTTCCATGGTTTCCAGCAGCTCATTAAGGCCTTCGCCCAATTGTTTAATGAAGCCTTCTTTGTCTTCGGTTTCAATGCGCCGGGTGAAGTCGCCCATAACCGCTCCATGCACAAGCGCCGCTACGTCTTGTTCTATCGCGGTTTCAAGGGTGCGGTCATGCCATTCGGCCACAGCGCCCAGATGTTGTCCCTGCTCATTAATGACCGGGTCGATAGTGACCGCTAAAGTCCGCCCGCCAAAACCGATGGTAGCTGTATAGGAACTGCTTAAGGTGGGGAGAAGCTTGGCTTGATGTGCGGGGCTTGCGTGAAACTCATCCATATTGCTGCCGACCAGATTGGCGGCGCTGAATTTAGGCAGTTGTTTACGAATATCCGCTTCGGCTTTACTCAGAATTGCGGTTACCGCTTTGTTGGCGTAGATGATAGTGCGGTTATTATCGGCAATCATAACGCCGGTGCTGACGTTATCCAGCGCGATTTTGACGCGCAAGGTTTCATTGCTTGCCCGGCGTTCCACGGTTACCCGCTCAAGCAGTTGTTGTTGCATATTGTTCATGTTGGCCAGCAAACTGTCGCTGTCGCCTTGCTTGAGTTCTATGGCATTATCCAGCTTGCCGGTAGCGATATTTCTGGCTAAATCTGTAACGCTGCTGGGCTCGGCGCCCAATTGGCGGATAATGCCGCGGCTGATTACCGCGGTCAAGGTGACGGCTACCGCAACGCTGAAAGTAAAAATACCGGCCAATACGATGCCGTACCAGCGGATGGTGTTTTGAGCTTGCGCCTCATCTTTGCTATTACGGGCGCTTGTCAGTTTGACCACTTCGTCAATAAAGACGCGGTGGTCTTCATAGGCGCGGCGCATTTTTTGAAGGCTGATCAATGATTTTTCCCGATCCCCTGCTTGAATGGCGGGTATAAAGCGGTGCTCGGCCTCATCGTAAAACGCTTGCGCCGACTGATAGGAATGGTTCAGCAAAGGAATATTGAGTTCCTGTTCCAAAGACTGGTCCAGCCAATAACTGTGACGGGAATCGTATTCCGATTTTAATACTTGAAAACGTGCCGCTAACGCGCCGATTTCAGCAGGGTCATGGGCTTGAACCAATTGCAGCACCACCAGGTAGGATTCGATAATGTATTCGGGCGGAGGCAAAATGTCGGCAATAATATCCTTGCCTTGAACAATGCGTTGATAAATCGGGCCGTTAACGTTCAGCGTATTCATGGCTTTAAAGGTTGCCAAACCGAATAATGCAAAACCGATGATTAAGGAGGCTACGATAATCATAAAACGCGCACGGATAGTTAAATGATTTGACTTTTTCAGCTGCTCTAGCATGGTGTAATTACCTTTGTATTTTTAACTGGCGAATGGCTCATTAATGCGGCGCTTCCCCTTTGATAAATAGGAACTGCGGGGAGTTGCACGGCTTTATTTTAAAAATCGCGACTTATTCGCTCAGGCTGAGGATTTTAGGCGGAATGCCGTTTTGACTTAGGGGTATTCAAACGCGTTATTAAAAGGGAGGAGAGCAATGAAATGCTCTGCGGACAAGACGAATAGTGTTATTTTCGACATAGAAAAAACCGGGCAAATCCGCTTCGCCAATCCTGTTGTAACCTTAAAATGTCGAGTTACAGGACCGAGAGCAAAACTCAATATGATTTTGAAAAGTCTGTTTTTCCATGCCCTTAACGCCTTATTTTGATCACGAACAACGGAAAATCCCATTAATTTGGCAAGCGCTTTTCGATAAAACAAATAACCTAGCCTGTCCGCTATGTGTTGGTATCGGCGTTGAGTTCAAGCTCTTGGCTTTCAATTACGCGTTACGGCAACAAAAAGACAGTTTAAAGTACTGGGGGATGAGGAAAAATCGGCAATACCCTGATTATGCTCTAGGGGTTTTCCCTAGTGCGCGACCGGTATTGATGGGGCATGTAAAAATTGTTTAGCTACCTAAATCCGTAATATTCGATAGATACATTTGAGGTATTGTTTTCGTTTTATTATATTTTATGTTGCCTGATAAACTATTGATAAGTAATTATTTAGCTCTTGGTGTCAACCCAGAAGGTGGCAAAACGGACTAATTCTATTGCTGTTTTCAGCCCTAGTTTTTCTTTGATGTTGGCACGGTGCGCTTCGATGGTTTTGATGCTTCTATTGAACTTCTCAGCGATTTTTCGAGTACCCAAACCAAATCCGATCAAGCGCAGCACTTCAAATTCGCGGTCTGTTAGGCAGGCTACGGGGTCGGCGGCTCCGGAGGCGAAACTGTTGGCATGCAAACGGTCCAGGATCAGCGCATGCATTTCATCGCTGACATAGAGTCCGCCGTCTAAAATTCGCCGGATAGCCGACTGAATGTTTACCGTCGCCTGCTGCTTCATGATGTAACCCTTTGCGCCCAGTCGTAACGAGCGCTCAGCGTAGAGCGATTCTTCATGCATGCTCATGACCAGGATGGGATGCCGGGGATATTGAGCGGTCAGGGCGGTGATAAGGCTGAGTCCGGAAACGCCTTCAAGCGAAATATCGACGATAACCAAATCGTGATGACAAGTGCGCATGGCGGCCAAGGCCTCTTCCGCATTGCCGGCCTCGCAACAAAGCTGCATGTCGGGTTGAAGGTTGATAACTTGCGCTAAACCTTGGCGGACAATGGGATGGTCGTCTACGATCAGGATTTTGGCTTTGCTCCGACTGGCTTGGGTTTGGTTTGACAATGCCTTATCTCTCCTGTTTTAGCGGGGCTGTAGCGGCGCTTGAGGCGTCAGATTTTCTGCGGTCGGCTTTTCGGACTTGCGTCTCACGCTTTATCGAGCCTGTCACGACGATTGAGGCGCCGCCCGAGTTCTCTCGTATTTTAATCTCCGCGCCGATCAAATCGGCCCGGCAGCGCATGCTGCGCAAACCCAGCGTGCCAATGCTGCCCATGCTTTGGTCGGGAAAACCGACGCCGTTGTCTTCGACCGAAAGCGTGTAGCGTTCGCCATTTACTGACAGTGTAATTTCGATATGTTGGGCTTTGCTATGCCGTAAAGCGTTGCTGACGGCCTCTTGGGCAATGCGGTAAAGATTTAGCGCTATGGTTTTGTCGAACACGTGCGGGGCGTTGGTACAGTGAGCGGCGCAGGGGATGCCGGATGTGTTTTGGGTGTAGTTGGCCAGATGCTGAAGTGCGGAGGAAAAGCTCCCGGTTTCCAGCGCGACCGGGTAAAGTCCGCGCGACAGCAGCCTAATGACCGACATGGCTTCATCAAGCAGCTGTTTGACTTGGTAAACGGAAGGCACCTCGGGCGCCGATTTCGCGGCTAATCTTTCATGCAAGGATGAAACCAAAAAGGCAATTCCGATGAGCTGCTGACCTAATCCGTCGTGCAATTCCTGGCCGATCATTTTCTGGCGCTCTTCGCTGATCTGATTCATTTCCAGTTGCAAGTGCCGCCGTTCGATCAATGTCTTACTGAGTTCCAAGTTAGTCTGGATGAGTTCGTTCGTCCGTTTTTGTACCTGTCCTTCCAGGTCCAGGTTAGCGTTTTTTAATGCGGTGAGCGCCTTTTCCCGTCCGGAATTAACTGCGGCCAAGATAAGCCCGGTGACGGTCATTACGCTGGTAAATAAACACCAGAGTATTTGGCTGTCCAGTGCCGAATTCAGCACAAACGGGCCGACGCCTTGCAGGGTATTGTAAAAAGCGAACGAGGAGGTCGTCAGCGTAACGCAAGCGGCGCCAAACAGTCCGAAGCGAAGCGCACTCCAGATGGCAAAGGGAAACAGGGATAAAGACAGCGGAAAATACTCCACTCCGGTTAACCTCACGTTTCCGAAGGTGGCTTGAGCGATCAGCACCAACGCGGTGATCAGCGCTAAAGCTTCAACGATTTTCGCTGTTGAGTATAGGCTGCGAGTTCCGCGACTTAGGCCGAATCCGGCGAGAATAAACGGACTTATCACGAGAATGCCGATACTGTCGCCCAGCCACCAGGACAGCCAAGTCGATGTGAAATCGACGCTAGCGCTGTCTCCCCCTGTCAACAGACCCACGGTGCCGAGCAAACTACCTAGGAGGGCGCTGACGAAGGCGGCGGGCAGGCCCAAGGCAAGTACATCGGAGATCTTATCCAGCGTAATTGAAAAATTCAGGCGTTTGAGCAATAACGCGCCGAGCAAAGGTTCCAGCGTACTGCCTACGGTAATGATCAATAGAGTAGGCGCAGACAGCCCCGTCCAAGCATAAGCAACGAGGGCGCCCAAGGCAATCCCCGGCCATAACCGATAACCGCCTATCAGGATGGCCGCTAGGGCAATTCCGCTGGGGGGCCACATCAACCTAACCGTGTGGCCGATCACGGCATATTCAAGGCCGACTTTCGCAAAGACCTCATAAAGCAAAAAGACGCCCACAATCTGCAAAATATAAGGAAAGCGTTTTTTTTCTTGATCCATTTCAATCCGGTTGATTTAAAGTGTTTATTATTACACCGGTATTTTTAATGCTATGACACTGATGCACTGCGTTGCCTTAAGCAATCAATGAGCCAAAAAGAATAAGCGCTTGCCGTAAAAATTTTATTTAATTAATTCGAAGACTTATATCTGTAGCGATGCGGCTTGCCGGTTGATTTACGGCTGTTGGCGCCCTAGTTGTGTGCGGGCTTTGACTTTGTTGCACCAAATTGAGTTTTTAATAGACCGCGCCGCGTGTCTGGGATAGCCCCGGATGCTTAGACTTCACTCCGGCGCGGTTATTGCTATGATTATTTCGCGGCAGCCGTTATTGCCGCTAACCTTTAAATTTGCATTAAAAGGCCGAGACGAACATATTATTTAAAGTCATTTGGCTTGTTATTGCAGTAGACCCGGCCTTTATCCGCATTTGGGCGTCAGCCGGAAGAAGGGCGGTTTGACCGGGCGGCAAGCAAGATAAAGTATAATGCCGCTTGGCTCTACGGCTCATGCAATATCGTAAGCCATGCAATCTTGGGTTCGATTGGGCCTATAACACAACAAACTATCATTCGATATTATGACAACAAAATTTATCCCCTTAAAAGATCACGATACCCCGATCAAGGTATTGTTTACCGGTTATTTGTGTACGGTTGGCTTAGGCTATCTGTTCGCATTAATCCAAATATTGTTTACCCATGGTATGGCGGACGGCAAATTCGGCTTGTCTGTGGATGATATTGTGTACAGTTATTACGGTAATCGTTCCGGCACGGTTTTAGAGCAAAAACTGAACGGTTCGATGAAGGATAACGCTCCGGAACAGGAACGTTTCAAGATTATGGAATGGGTTAGAGAAGGTGCGGATAAGGAAGATTATAAAGACGACGGCATAGACAAAATCATTGAGAACCGTTGTGTGATGTGCCATAACAAGGAAGCCGCCGGCATACCCGATTTTACTCAGTTTGAATCGCTAAAAGCCTTAACCTCACAAGATACGGGCGCTACGTTCGCGTCGTTAACGCGGGTTTCGCATGTACATATGTTCGGCATCAGCTTTATTTTTATGTTCGTGGGGCTTATTTTTAGTTTTGCCGAGACTACGACCACGCAATATAAGTGCATTGCGATAGGCATGCCCTATGCGTTTCTGGTGGCCGATATATTATCCTGGTGGCTGACTAAAATTCATCCGATGTTTGCCTGGCTGGTTATTTTTGCCGGTATGGGCATGGGGGTTTCATTTATGTTTATGTGGGCTACCTCTATTCTGGAAATGTGGTTTTTTAAGCCGGTGTTTATCGACGGCTTTGGCTCCCGGTATTTACAGTGGCGCGACAGTGCTGAAACATCGGTTGCGGATAGGCTGTGGTTTTATCTTAAAGTGTTGGCAAAGCAAACCAAGCAGGCAGCCGCTATCGCAACGGAATATTGGCTGATGCGCGCTTGGCCTGTTGTTAAAGCGTGGCTAAATAAATACCGTAATTAAAAAAGAGGGTATTTGGTCGGAAAGCGCACGATGGTTATTTTGGTTTATGCCTTGTGCGCTGTCTGTCTCTGATAGAAGCACTCAATGTTAAGGCGTTCGCTGAATGGAGTCGAAACGGATAAGCGCTGAGGCTTCGCTCCGGTCAAGTTCGGCTTGGTAAATTATTATCCTTGCTGCCAGCGGCCGGACCTCTAATCTATTGAGTCCGTTTGCGATCCTGATAGATTTCAAACTCTTATCGTCAGCTAGGTTTAAACGTTTAGCTGACTCATTCCGCTCGAAAGAGACTAGTCCTTGTAATAGCCTGCAAAAAACGTTAAAGTAATTCTAAGGGATTTTACTGGATGATCGGCGTTAAGGTTAGCGGTTATTCATGTTAGCTGTAATCCGCACGACAGGGATTGGGAAAATAATAAATAAAATAATAATAAAAAATGATCCAAGCAGCATTGGTATTTATCAAAAAGAAACTCGACCAATATTTGGTCAATCGTTTTAATCTGGATGAAAGCATTACGGTGCTTAATCATTTGCTTAGCCCCGACGGAAGCTACCCGCAAAAAAATCACAATAAAATGGTGATCACCTTAATCAATCTTGATTACGACACCAATAAGCAATATCAGGACAGCCAGCAGCGGGTCAAGGACAACGGTATAGCAAGAATCAATCCGGCAATCCTGTTTAATATCGATTTACTGTTTACCGCCAGCTTCGACGACTATGAAGAAGCCTTAAAATTTCTGAATGCCACTATCGCTTTTTTCCAAAGTCATAATTCGTTTAACAGCAAAAACACCCCCGATATACCCGGCGGCATAAAGATGCTGAATTTTGAAATCGAAAACGCTTCATATTTTGAGATTCATAATTTATGGAGCGCCATGGGCGCCAAGTACCAACCCTCGATTATTTATAAAGTCAGGCATGTGACGGTTCAAGGCAATGAAATCAACACTATCGTTAGTGCCGTGACTGATATTGATGCGAAGGTACAAGGCTGATATGGACAATCGGCTGATGCAAATCCGCTTATTTCATCAGTATTACGATAACGGTGTACTGCAAAATATGCAGCTGCAACCGGATCACGCCACGCAAATTTTTCTTGATCGCTACCGTCTGACAGCTCGGCAAACACAAGGTGTCTATGAGCTTTATTATTTCGGTTCAAGTGCGGTTGGGGCTTTTACTCAATCGTTAAGCCGTCTATTGGATGAGCGTCCTCTGGTCTTCAATTTGCTCAGCAACGATGATAACTTTGCGATTATTACCGACTTGCCGGTTAATTGGCGCGGGCAGCTCCACTACAGCAGCCAACATATTGAGCCTCCAATAGAGCAGGATCAGCCTGTCGAACTGCTTATGCAACTGATTTTAAGGACTATTGTTTCGGCCTCTGTGATCGGCCAAATTGCCGTTTATCCGCAAGACTTGCTTAGCGACGACGGCAACCCGCGCCGTCCATTGTTTACCATCCGGATGAAAGCTCGCTCAACCCATTGGCATTATTATGTGGTTAACCGCAGCCAGCTCAAATTGACCAATTTGGCGGTGAACAACGCTCAGGGAATTGAATTCGAAGCCCCCGAACCGGTTACGCTCAGAAATGGCGAACAGGCCTTGCTGTTCCGCTCCGGCGAACGCAGCTTTGCTCTCTCTGAAACGGTTAAAGCGCCGTTCAATTTAGTCAATTTTATGCCGGTTGAATCCGATCAGCCGCGATATTCCAGATCAAGCGCAAAACAGCTGATTACCGGGTTACCCATCCCCAAAACAGATGTGTTGACGATTGAAATGCACGACGGGCATCAATATGTCTATTCACCCATGTATGTTTACCTATGAAATCACTACGGAGAGAAGCAATGACAAGCCAAATCGGTAATATCCACTCAACTCTAAAGGACGCATTAAGATTATGAATCCGGCTACTATTAAAACGCCTGGCGTTTACATTAATGAAGTCAACGGTTTTGCAAATTCTGTCGTACCCATAGCGACCGCCGTTCCCGCCTTTATCGGTTATACCCCAAAAGCGGAATATAACGGTAAATCCTATAGTAGAAAAGCTCAGAAAATTACTTCTTTTGCGGAATTTCAAGCTTTTTATACGCTTGAAAATCCGCCGGCGCCCGCTGCGCCCGCCTCGCAGTATCATCCCAGCTATTATCTGGTAGAGCAAAAAACAACGCCTAGCGCGGGTAATTATGTAATGATCGATGGTAAGTATTATTCGATCTTACCGGATCCCAATACGATCTATTACCTTTACAACAGTATTCGCCTGTTTTATCAAAATGGCGGAGGCGATGCTTATATCGTCTCAATGGGGAGTTACGGCGACCCTAGCGGCAAACCCATGGACGATCCGGGCGCACAAATCGTCAATCCCAATGTTAAATTAAAAGATCTACAAGACGGGTTGAAACTGCTGCTGAATGAGGAAGAACCGACCCTATACATTTGTCCGGAAGCGACGCTGCTGCCGGTCGCGGATAACGGTACGTTAATGCAGTCTATGTTGCTCCAGGCCCAGGATATGCAAACGGCGATTTGTATTTTCGACATTATCGGCGGTCTCAATCCCGATCCGATTCTGTATACCAATGACATTGAAACCTTCCGAAATAATACCGGGTCAGCCGGACTAAAATACGGTGCCGGCTATTATCCGTTTGTCGGCACCACGATCATGCAATCCGATGAGCTTGACTTCACCAACTTATTCGGCGGCGATATTAAGCAGCTCGAACCTTTGCTTAATCCTCCGGCTAAACCCAATTCCGCGGCGGCAACCATTCTCGGCATGATAGAAAAACCGTCTGCAACTAATCCACTGACCAACCGCCAGTGTAATGAGGCTTTGTTAAACGCCAGCCCAACTTACAAGCAGATCATTAACCACGTAATAAAGGGCGCCAACGTATTGCCGCCCAGCGGCGGTATGGCGGGAATTTACACGGTCAATGACAGCCGCTTAGGCGTATGGCATGCGCCGGCTAATGTCAGCATGGTCGGGGTTGCCGATTTGCCGCTGCGTTTATCGAATAGCCAACAGGAAAATTTGAACATCGATGCCATTAGCGGTAAATCGATCAATGCGATCCGCTTTTTCAACGGCCAAGGTATCCTGATCTGGGGCGCCCGTACTCTGGACGGCAATTCGCAGGATTGGCGCTACGTCTCTGTCCGCCGGACCATGACCTATCTGGAACAATCGGTCAAACTGGCGGCGCGGATTTATGTGTTTGAACCCAATAATGCCAATACCTGGGCAGCGGTTAAAAGCATGATCAGCAGTTTCCTGACCGGCGTCTGGAAAGCGGGCGGATTACAAGGGGCGCAGGCCGCCGATGCTTTTCAGGTTGATATCGGTCTGGGCAGCACCATGACAGCTGAGGATTTGTTGAATGGATTCATGAATGTAACGGTCAAAGTGGCAGTCGTTCATCCAGCGGAATTCATCGTGATCACCTTTCAGCAGCAAATGGCCAAATCAGGCTAGTTAGCGATGATAGTCGTTAGAGTATCGAACTAAATATTAACAAAACAACATATATACAAAGAGGTTTTATCATGGCTGAAGGAAAGGTAGAAGACGCTAATTGGCCCTTGCCGAAGTTCTATTTCGAGGTTGATCTCGGCGACAAACTAAAAAATGTGGCTTTTCAGGAAGTATCGGGAATGGACAAAGAAGTCCAGATTATTGAGTACAGACACAGCAACAGTAAACTGTTTTCGACCATTAAAATGCCCGGTATCGCCAAGTACGGTAACGTCACCATGAAACGGGGGGTTTTTGTTAAAGACAATACTTTCTGGGATTGGATGGCGGAAATCACCATGAACACCATCGAAAGAAGAACTGTAATAATCCGGCTGCTCGACGAACAGGGCAAAGTTACCATGCAATGGACCTTGAATAATGCTTGGCCGACCAAGATCACCAGCACCGATTTAAAGTCGGACGGTAACGAAGTAGCGGTGGATTCCCTGGAAATAGCGTATGAACAATTAATTATCGCTAATGCCTAATCAACAAATTCTTACCGGGTTTTATTTTAGTCTGGCGTTTGTAGGGCAGGTAGGCGATATGGATGCCGCTTTTCAGGAGGCATCGGGATTCAGCAAAGAGCTCAATGTTGAAGAAGTGGTCTGCGGCGGTCAAAACCGCTACAAATACCGTTTGCCAACCACCACTACCTATCAAAACCTGGTTCTGAAAAGGGGAGTCACTCTGGAGACTTCCCTGTTGATTGATTGGTGTCGATATACGCTTAGTACCGGCTTGGTATTGCCGATAATGACGAAAAACATCCTTATCAGCTTATTGAATAAAGAGGGACAGTCATGCAAGTCATGGCTCTTTGTCGATGCTTATCCGGTGAAATGGTCGGTGTCCGAATTAAACTCGGAAAAAAACGCCGTTTTAATTGAAACAATTGAACTTGCTTATCTTTATTTTGAAGAGATTCCTTTCGTTTAGAACATGGGTACAAATGAAATTTAACGATTAGATAAGTTCAGTTGTTTTCAACAGGATAAATACCGATGTTATGGGATTTGCCTGACTTTTTACAAGAGAGTAAATAATGCCGATCGAAGTGCGCGAGCTGACTATAAAAACCGAAATTAAAAGCCAACCTGCGGGGCAAGCCATGAAACTTACGCCTCAGGATATTAAAGCTTTAAAGCAACAAATCATTGATGAATGCCTGCGAACCATGAAGGGTAAAAGTCAACGGGACAGTTTTAACCGATAACTTGAGCAATTAACCGCGTCTAACGATTAACAGAGGGTCCGATATGAGCATGGGCAGTATCATAAAAATGAAGATAGAGGCTTTTAGTGATAAAACTTTTAGCACTACTGCCGGCAGCTATGAGGTAATGATCAATCCGGATTCGATTAAGCTGGATCGTAGCATTGAGTACAACACCGAGCAGCCGCAGGATTCAAGCCAACCGTCAAGTACTTACAAAAAAAGCCCCGGAGCAAACCTGAGCTTTGACCTGACCATAGACTGTACCGGAATCGTCGATGCGACAAGGACAAATTTGCCTGACGAGGTCAGTCGGCTGAGCGATGTGGTTTATGATTATCATGGCAAAATTCACCGTCCCAACTTCGTAAAAATGAATTGGGGAATCGGCCAAACCTTCTACGGCGTACTGACCTCATTCAATACCAACTACTCCTTGTTTAATCCGGATGGCGTTCCGTTGAGGGCGAAAATATCGCTGGCTTTTACCTCTTATCTCGACCCGGTAACCGTGGCGAAGATGGAAGTCAACAGCTCGCCGGATTTGACCCATTTGGTCGATGTCGTTCGCGGCGATTCGCTGCCAAGCTTATCGCAAAGAATCTACAACAAGAGCGACTATTACGTTCAACTGGCCGAGTTTAACGGCTTGGATAAATTCAGGCAGCTGCAACCGGGAACGCAGTTGACTTTTCCACCGGTTGTTGCCTATGAGGCCGGCCAATGAGCGCTACCACCGAAATCAAACAGGGCGATCTGGTCACCTATACCGTTAAAGTCAATGGTTCGGCTATCCCCGATGTCTACCAAATACTTTCTATTAAAGTTATCAAGGAAATTAATCGCATCAGCAGCGCCAGCTTGGTCTTTCTGGATGGTAGCGCGACTGAAGAAAGCTTTGCGATCAGTTCATCGGCCAGCTTCATTCCCGGCAACGAGCTGACCATTGAGGCCGGATACAATAATCAAAACCAGCTGATATTTAAAGGCGTGGTGAGCAAACAAAACCTGCGTGTTGACAATGCGATAGGTTCTACATTGACGGTTGAGTGCAAGGATCAAGCGGTGAAAATGACCGTGGGTCGCAAAAGCGCTTGTTTTTACAAAAGCAAAGACAGTGACGTAATGTCGAAGCTGATCGGCGCTTATAGCGGACTATCGGCCTCGGTGACCGCCACTACCAAAGAAATGCCCGAGTTGGTGCAGTATTACTGTTCGGATTGGGACTTCATGCTCAGCCGGGCCGATATTAACGGCATGATAGTCAGCACCGTTAACGGCAAAGTGTCGGTTTTTAAACCCGATGCCAATACCACATCGGTCTTAACCATCCAGTACGGTGATAACTTATACAGCTTCAATGCCGATTTAAACGCGGTGACCCAGCTTGGCGCGGTCAAAGCCAGCGCCTGGGATCCGAAAAGCCAGCAATTAGTTAGCGGCACGGCGAGCAATACCGTCAGCGGCTCGGGTAATATCAGCAGTAAGACATTGGCCGAAGTGGTTGGCCTAAGCGAATTTGAATTACAAACCACCGCCGCGCAACAAGCCGACGATTTAACCGGCTGGGCCAAAGCGCAAATGCTGAAAAACGAATTCGCCAAGATCATCGGCGAAACCCGGTTTCAGGGCAGCGCTTTAGTCGAACCGGGTGTTTATCTTACCATCGCCGGTATGGGGAGCCGCTTTAACGGCGATCATCTGGTATCCGGCGTGACTCATGATATTGCCGACGGCAATTGGTTTACCGAGGCGCAGCTTGGCTTGCAGCCCCATTGGTTTGTACAGGAGCCTGAAGTCATGGCGCCTCCCGCCGCGGGCTTATTGCCCGGCATTCAGGGCTTGTATAACGCCACCGTGAAAAAAATCGATACCGATCCGGACTCGGCCTACCGTATTTTAATTAATTTGCCGCTGTTTGATGCCGCAGGGCAAGGCTTATGGGCGCGACTGAGCAATTTTTATTCGACCAATGGCGCGGGGGCTTTTTTTCTGCCGGAAATTGGCGACGAAGTGGTCGTCGGCTTTTTAAACGACGATCCCCGTTACCCGATTATTTTGGGCAGTTTATACAGCGCCAACAGGAAACCGTATTCATCGCTAAACCCTAATGAAAAAAACAGTCACAAAGCGATCGTGACCAATAGCAAACTGCGCATTGATTTTGACGATGAAAACATCATTCTGACCGTCACTACTCCCGGCAACAATGTCATAGTACTGGACGACAAAAACAAGCAAATCAAAGTCAGCGACCAAAACGGCAATTCAATGCTGATGTCCGGCACCGGCATTGACATTAAAAGCGCAAAAGACATTAACATTGAAGCGGGACAATCCGTGTCTATTACCGGGAAAATGGGGGTGAAAATAGCATCCAGTGGCGGCGATGTGGCGATTTCAGGGCTCAATATTAAAGAGAACGCTTCTGCCGAATACACCGCTAATGGCGGTGCGGCGGCGACAGTACAAGGCGGCGCCAGCTTAACCCTTAAAGGCGCGATGGTGATGATTAACTAAGTCGTTGTCACCATTTGGAATGGAACAGGGATAGCACCTTAAGATGGGCCACTTTTGAAAATCCGCGTAAATCCGCCCAATCCGCGTTATCCGTGTTCCATTAATCGTAGTTAGTATTCGCTGAATAATTATTAAACCTTTAACTGAGACAAATTATGCCGCCAGCAGCACGACTCACCGACTTTCACCAATGCCCGATGATGACGCCGGGAGTGCCGCCGATTCCTCATGTCGGAGGCCCGGTAACGGGCCCCGGCGTACCCACCGTATTGATTGCCAAATTACCCGCCGCCACGGTAGGCGATATGTTGGTTTGCGTCGGGCCTCCCGATTCCATCGTCAAAGGCTCGTCAACGGTAATGATAGGGGGCAAGCCTGCGGCCAGGATGGGCGATGCCACGGCCCATGGCGGGCAAATCATGCTGGGGGCTTTCAACGTCATGATCGGCGGGTAAGCTACGGATGGAAGATTCAAGCTTTTTAGGCACGGGCTGGTCATTTCCGCCGACTTTTGAGATCGGTGATTATCAGTTGAACATGAGCCACAGCCAACACAACATTAACCAATCTATCGACACCATTTTGCAGACGCCGCGCGGAGAGCGCAGCTTAATGCCGCTGTTCGGTTCCACTTTGCATAGTTTTTTATTTAGAAATATGAACGCCTCGTTGCAAAGCGAGATTATTGACGCAGTCAAGTCGGCCTTGCTTGATTACGAACCGAGAATCACCGTCGATAACGTCGTGCTTGAAACGTTCGACGGAGAGCGTTCCGGGGTGGCAATACACATCGATTACACTGTTAGAAAAACCAACACCCGGTACAACTACGTTTATCCCTTCATCCAAAATGAAGCGACGAATATGGTCATCAATAACGGCGGACTGTAATTGATGACGACTGCTAACCGCCACAACAACGCACTGGGCGCATTGGACCCCTTGACTATTCAAGTGGACGAACGCACCGTGTCCGATCATCTGAATTTTGCCGCAGCCTATGGCGGGCTGATCAATTTTTACGATAAACATAATCGGAAAAACGGTAGCTGGCGGCCTTTTTTGTTAAAAGACCCGATGATTTTATTGTCGGCGATCGGTAAAACGGACTACTCATCGAAGCATCTGTTGTTTATTCTCCTCAGCAAAAAGCTTGAGACCGTCGACTGGACGGTCGGATATCTGAAAAACCTTACACCGGGCCCGGAGGCACTGTCGCATATCCGGCTATTAGTGCAACTGTTTAGCTTGATCCAGTCCATTTTTATCGACATCAACGACTGGCTGGTTCAGATGGACAATAGCCGGCAAGACTATCAGCTCAAGGATTTTATCAAAAAGCGCGTTAGCGACAATCTGGCGCCGGTACTGTGGCGGTTTTTAGCGCTCAGACGCATCGCGTCGCAAGTGTGTCCGCAGGAAATACTAGAGCAATTGGGCTCTAAGGAGACATTAGCCGCCGATTATTCTGTGTTCGCGGACTTTCATCCGCTTTGGCGAAGCACAATCAATAAAGAAACGGCACACTATCCTGACGACACTAACCTGCTGCTTTTGGCACAGCAGGTTTACAGTCCGTTGTTCAGCTTTTATATGCAAGTAGTCGACAGCGCCAAAAGCGCTTTTAACGAACTCGAAGGAAGCAGTCTAAGCCCCCCGGATACCGCATTGCTTATTGCCTTTGTTAAGCTCATGGAGGTTCAGCGCGAACAGCTGAACCACATGACCGAAAAACATCTGAACTTTTATTACCGGGATATTCTCAAACAAAGCAACAAACCGGCCCAGGCCGACGAGGCTTACCTGTGCCTGACGCTGAAAAAAGACGCGCAAGAACTCAATTTACCGGCAGGTGCCGAATTTAACGCGGGCCTCGACGAACAACAGCGGCCGATTGTATTTGCCGGCATCCATGCGCAAACGCTGAATAAAATCACGCTTAAACAAGTCAAAACCCTGCGCTACTGTGCCGCTGCCGAACCGCTAACACCAGCCCATAAGCTGTACCTGAACAGTATTGAGACGCCGGCTGCGGTGGGTAAAGATAGCCAAGGACAATTGCTAAGCCGGCCTTTGTTTGGCGCCGACAGCGGCACCGAGTTAAAACAAGGTTTTGCCTTTGCGTCACCGATGCTGAGCCTGCAAAGCGGCGAACGCAAACTCAGCATTCATTTTGAATGGACCGCCGAGGTTCCGAACCGTTACTTCGATGGCTGTGAGCTGTACTTATCGACTGAAACAGAGTGGTTTAAAACCCCATTTACACAGCAAAAGTCGGAACCGCCGAACCATCGGCTCAACCTGAATATCAAATTGAAGGCGAGCGACCCTGCGATTACCCGATTCGCAAAAAATCCCGATGGTTTTAGTTCGCAATGGCCGTTATTTAAACTGGTTTTAAGCGATAGCGTCGATTTGGCAAATCCGCCGCGGTTAAAAAAGCTGACGCTTAGCGTCGAGGTCGATCAATACAGCGCTGTTGAGCTATGCAACGACAACGGCAAACTGGACGGCAACAGTGCTTTTTTACCGTTTGGTCCCATCCCCGCGCTAGGCGATAACTTCTACCTCGGCAGCAATGAACTATTCGCCAAACCCTTGACAAAACTTGAGCTGCACGTTCGCTGGGGCCAGTTGCCGCCCTACATGGCATTCTATTACCAGCACTATAATGAATTCTTAAACAAGCCGGCTCCGCCTTCGGATAAACTCTGCCTTATCACCCCCTTTAATAACAACAGCTTTAAAGTAGGATTTTATTTTTGGGAACGGAATCAATGGCAAATTGCAGCTGTCGACCGTAACAGCGCTTTTTCGTCTCAAGTCGATGAACTGTGCGATTTTGCAGCTTCCGATAATTTAACGGGCAAGCAAAGGCAAGCATTGTGCAACGCGATCAATAGCGTTTTGAAGAAGAAAATTAAGGCGCCGATTACGCCTGAAAACATCGGTACCACCGCCAAGGAATTGTTGACAGTAGCGATAGCTATTCAATATCTAACGGCAAGCAATAAGTTGGAACGCTTTCTGGATGATGTCGAAGCTACAATGGGCGACAGCTACCCGCTCAAAACATACGAGAACCTGGTTTCATTGTTTCAAGCCGAACAAAATCAATCCGCAACGCCGAAGCCTTCGGCCGAACCGACGCAGTCGAAAATCACCCACCGCTTAAAAAACGGCTTAAAACGATTAAGCCGATCTAAGCCTACCGAACCGGTATTACTGCCGCCTTTGGACTCAAACAGCGTTTTTCAATTCAGCAAGTCGGCCTTTAGCGCCCTTACGCCTGACCCCGCCCTGTTATTGCAGCCGCTGGATTTTTCAGGGCCTCAAAAAACCGGCTTTTTAAACATGAAATTGCTGCAACCGGTTTATGGTTTCGGCAACGGTTTATATGCCCAGGTGGTAATGGACGTTACTCAGCAAAATGCCTATAAGATGACCAACGCCATCAAGGCCAAAAAAGCCTACCTTCCGCTACCCATGCCCAACCAGCCCTACGCGCCGAAAATAGCGTGCCTGTCGGTGGCTTACGCTGCCGAGCAAAGCCTGGATTTTGCCAATGCGGCGGCCGATAACTACCCGTTCGAGCTTTATCATTACGACAGCTTTAGCTGTTATCCGGTTTATGACCGCCAAGCCGCTGCCGGCAGCCTTATCACTCGGCAAAGGCAATCGCCCGGCCTTGTCTCGGCAAGCGATGATTCAATCCGGCTGTTTGCCGGAATCAACGCATCGGCTTGCCTTTATCTGATGCTGGAGAACGTGCAGCCTCCCTGTCACTTAAGTTTATATTTTGAGCTGACCGATTTTGTCGCTCCGCTAAATGACGGAAACAGCCCAACGCTACATTTTTACTATCTGGCGGCCGACGGCTGGCGGACGCTGAAGATTTTAGCCGATGACACCAACGGCCTGAACTGCTCCGGCATTATCGAAGTTTTGATTACCGACGACATCAGCCCGAACAATCCGCTGATGCCGGACAGCGGTTACTGGCTCGCGATCACAAGTAATAATCCGGTAAGCGATTTTGCCGGTCTGGTGTATTTGAATACTCAGGCGGTAAAGGTCAGGCGCGTTAATCCGCAAGGGTCGGTGGCGCCGCACATAGATGCCGGTAAAATTAGCGGGATGGTAACGCCATTGCCCGAAGTTGACGCACTGAGCCAGCCTTTCGCTTCTGTTAATGGTTGGGGCGCGGAGGATAACCCGGCCTTTTATCGGCGGGTGAGCCGACGTATTAAAAGCAAAGATCGCAGCAGCAGCCAATCCGACTTCGAACTGATGGCGTTCGAGGCCTTGCCCGGACTTTATTTTTGCAAGTTAATCGCCGCGCCCCACAATAGGCACAATCCGGGCGAGGTCAGCCTGGGGCTGGTCAACGGCTATGCCGACCCGATGTTGCCGGATGCTTACCGCCCGATGGTGACCGGCTGCAACATCGGCAAAGCCTACCGGTATTTTGCCGGAAAAATGTCTCCGTTGGTCCAACTTAAGCTGTTTAACTTAAGCCATGAAAGCGTCAAAATCGAGGCCAAGTTGAAGTTTGCCGCTAGCGCACCGATCAACCGCTTGTCTCAGCAGATCGTGCAACAATTAAAAATCTACCTGTCGCCGTGGATACAAAGCGAGTTGCTGCAAATTACCATTGACGAAGGACTCAGCAGCGCCTCCATCATCGATTACTTAACCCGATTCCCCGAAGTCGATAGCGTTTGTTCGCTCAAACTAACCGCCGGGACGCGGCAGGTGTTCGATAATTTCATTATCTTTCCCGAGCAAGCTCAAGGCTTGTTTGTCTCGGCGCCCTCGCATGAAATCAGTGCGGCGTTTTAATATGCTTAACATTGCGCATTGCTATCGACTTGGTTTCGCTATCGGTAAGGTAACTCGCACTAACAAATCCTCCTCCGCTATCGTTCCCACGCTCCGGCGTGGGAATACAGCGGTAGACGCTCCAGCGTCCCGCAACGCTGGAGCGTTGCGGACTGAATTCCCACGCCGGAGCGTCACTGCCATTAAGTTAAGGCTGGACAGTCCCTTCTCCCTCCGGGAGAAGGTTAGGATGAGGGGATCAAATAAGGCTTTTTTCCTTATTTTTATTCTCCTCGGCAACCGCTCCCTGCGTTGCTCTACCTCCTGCATCCGTGCAGTCGTCACCCCAACCCTCTCGGCAATTGCTCCTGCATTGCCCTACCTCCTGCATCCATGCAAGTCGTCCAGCAGGAGAGGGAGCTTTTTTCTTAACTTAATGGCAGTGACGCCGGAGCGTGGGAGCTATTCGGGTCGGTGGGGTATATATTGCGAGTCGCCTAAGAAAGGGGGTGATCGATGAATGACGATCACCAAATTTTCGATATTCCGATGCCGGCGGATCGTAACTATGATTGGTTAAAAGCCAAGGGGATCGAGTACGTAACGCAACTATCGGGTAGCCGGTGGACCAATTTTAACGACACCGATCCCGGCGTCACCATTTTGGAGCAATTGTGCTATGCACTGACGGAGTTGGGCTACTGCACTAGCTTTCCGATTGAAGATATTCTCTGCCAAGAAGATGGGAAAATAAATTTCGAAGACCAGTTCTATTTGCCGGAGCAAATCCTCACCTGTTCGCCGGTCACCCTTGACGATTATCGAAAACTAATCATTGACGCCGAAACACAGGTTAAAAATATTTACATCGAACTGGATCGGGTCGAGTCGGTTTCGGCCGACGGCGTTGCGACGAAAAAAATCAACGGCTGTTATCGAGTCTATTTGCATGCTAAGCAATTAATGGCTCAAGAAGATGCGGAAGCATTGCAGCAAAAAGTGTACGACTTACTAAACCGACACCGTAATCTGGGCGAATTATTTCACCAGCCGCTGGTATTGACCCCGAAAAAACTAACCCTCAGCGGCACCGTCAGCTTGGCTGATAAAGCCTCGCGTGATGAAGTGATCAGTCGTATCCAACTGGCAATGGAGCATTATATTAGTCCGCCGATCAAACAATACGGTTACCGGGATTTACGGGACCTGGGGCTGGACAGCGACGAAATATTTAATGGGCCGCGCTTAGAAAACGGTTGGATACCGTCATCGGAACTGGCTTTTGCCAAAACCGACAAGGTCAGCTTAAACGAACTGGCCAGGATTATTACGAGCCTGCCGGGTATAAAATCCGTTAGTGAGCTGGAGCTGCAATTCTCGAACATGGCCTGCGCCGAAATTATTATTGCACGCCATGAAATCGGCCTGATTGAGGCCGTGCTGACGGTCGAAACCAGCGTCTCTGACAATGCCTCGGACCTGTCCCAACAGCTCAACTTCGATTTGCTTAAACTGCAACTCAGCCATCAAGCCGCTAAAATCGGCGCTTCTGTCGAGATGACGCCGGCGCTGCCGCAAGGCAGGTATCGCGACATTAACAGCTACTATTCGATCCAGAATACCTTTCCGTCCATTTATGCGATCGGCACTGAAGCGTTACCCATCGACAGCGCCGGTTATCGCGTGGCCCAATCCCGTCAGCTAAAAGGTTATCTGATGGTTTTCGATCAACTATTGGCCAACCAATTTTCACAATTAGCCAATGTCGCGCAACTGTTTTCATTCAAAGGCGTCGGCACTATAGCCCCGGATCAAGGCGAACGCTATGACGGCATTCCTTACCAACTGTTTTCGCCGACCTATTTTTGCCAACCGTTGTATCAAGTTCCCGATGTCAAACCGCTGTTATTAGGCCACGACAACTACCGTTTCAGCGTCAGGCAGATCAATGACAGAGCGGAACAAAACCGGATATGGAAAGCCTATCAGGCCGATCCTTTTAATCCTTATATTCAGGGTTTGCGCGAAAACATGGAAGACGATGTCCAGCGTGACGAGCGCCGCAACCGGATGCTGGACCATTTGCTGGCCCGGCATGGCGAACCCGCGGCATTTTACGATGAAATCATCGGCACCGCCCGTTGGTACGGCAGCACGCTAAAAACCCGGATCATTATTAAAAGCATCCTACTGCAAAACCTTTCATCGTTATCCTATAACCGAAGCAAAGCCTATAACCTGTTGCACACCGAAAAACTAGGTACTCCGGGCCGCTACCGGCTCAGCAACGAAGGTTTTGCTCGCTTGGCCGATTTCGGCATAGATTCCCGTATCCTCAAGCCTTTTGTCAATTACGGTTGTGCCGGTACCCGCTATTTACTCAATGTGATCTATAAAAACAGCAGATTGCTGGACTTACAAAGCGGCTGGGATGAGGACAAAATCGAGCAGTTCGAAAAAACCTGCCTGATTATCAAAGACAGCAATGCTGTCGCGCGCTCAAGCGAATATGCTTTATTCAGTAACGGCAGGCTCGATTTACAAAAGCTGAACGCCTTGGAACAATTGCAGGCGCAGGATTTTAACGATTTCGCCACCGTTGAACTGCAAATCAACCTGCTGCTGGGCTTAAGGCAGCATTACCAATTACTGGTGCAACTGCTGCTGTCGCTTATCGATCATCAGCCGTTCGGACGCTGGCTGAGTGAAAATAGCGATAGCTCCTCATGCTTCCTGCTACCTGACAGCGATATTGCTGTCAGCGTGAAAAGGCGCCAAGGTGCCGATAAGGACGAGGATCATATTCTGTTTTCGGAGCAGCGCTTGTTGATAATTAAAAGCGCCGACACACCCACACCGCTGTTGGCATCTTATCAGGCGCATCTTGAACAACTTCAATGGCTGGCGACGCAGCAACGCGGTTTCTTATTAATCGAAACCCTATTGTTGCTTGAGTTTGGCGGGTTATCGGAGGCCGACCTGGAAAACCTCGGTCTAAGCGCCGATCAATTTTATTTGCGGACGTTGTCGGTTATTCCCGATTATGTCACCTTGTTCGGCCCACTCAGTTTTGCAAAAAGCCTGGAGAGACTGGCCGCGGTTTATTGGCCATGCCATATCGCCAATAGCGTCGTTCCGGTTTCTTTCGCCACCCTCGAAAGCGTGATACCGGCATTCGTCAAGTGGCGCAATTACCTGAAACAGACCGCCACCAAAAACCGGCAAAGAGCCGCGGCTAAAATCAACGCGCAAATGACCCCGGCCGAGACCTTGGCCAAGCTCCTGCTGTCGGTCAAGGAGGCGCAATGAACAGCCGACTTTTGCCTCTGATAGCTCAAGCCGACCAAGCCGAAAGGCTGAGCCACAGCGTGGCTAGGTTGATATGGGATACTTCGCTTGACGATCGGCAACAGGCCCACCGCTTACAGCAAGAACTCAGCCGCTGGAGCAATACCGTACTGAACGAAATACTTGAGCAAGCTTTTCAACAGTATTGTCCGGCCGGGCAAACATGGCGAATTGACAAACTTGAACTGGATCTGGGCGAGATTGCCTTTGATGACTTGTCGACCGAACTGCCCAAACGTTTGCGCGCCTGTTTGTCCGAACAACTCCGGCGGCTCTTGCTGAACGCGGATCGGCAAACGCAAAACTCCGGACTGGCCGAATTAAAAAATGGCTTGCACAGCGCTTCGCAAATCCTCAGTCAGGCCCATTCGCTCAATGATTATATCGACTGTTTTTTGTGCAACGGTGTCATTCCCTGGTGGTATACCGGCAATCAAAGCCATACGGCGATACTGCAACAGCAGTTACAAAACGCCCCGCGACAGATTGCAGCCATTATCCGCAAGGCCGGCAAAGCCGAAGCGGTCAGAAAACGTATCGTGTGGCAATATCCTCAAGCTGCGATCAAAAAAATTATCACCGTGTTGGAACCGCAGCATCATGATTATATCGTGGCGTTTGCCGATCAATTGACCGACTTACAAGCAAAAACCCAGCAGCCGCACAGCGACAGCATTCTGTTTGAACGCCAAAGCCTGCTGTGGATCTTGACCCATTTGCTGGTGGATCGCGGCAGCTTGTTTAATACCGTGTTTTTTGTCGAATCCACCCTAAAGCAGATGGCTCACTGTTATCAGCTCGACTACCTCACGCTGCTGCGGCAACTGACAAATGCCGCACAAAGCGTGGAGTACAAGAGTCTGACCACGCCGCAGTTTATTCAGGCACTGTTGGCGGTGCAGCAAAAAGCCGTATTCCGGAGCGAGCGGGATGCAACCGGAGAACCCGAAATCGACTATTGGCAACAGTTCGCCCGCAACTTGCGCTCGGAACGGCAATTATCGGCCAACGGCGAAGAGATCGGCAATCTGGGCGAACTGTTTAACCTGCTCGTCGGCGAGGATGCGGCTCAAATGACTGAGCTGCTAAAACAAGAGGGCTTAAAAGCGAGGGTCAGGCAAAAACTGATAAACCACCTGAGCCAAGCCGAATTATCCGAAGTGGTGTCGCTACTGGCCCCCCAAGACCACTCGTTTATTTTGGCTCATGCGCAGCGCAGCCGTGAACTCTTGACCCGGCATAAAACCGATCAGCGCCTGGTCTGGGAAGTCATTTTGGCTTACCTGCTGAAAAATAGCGGCAGCTACTTTAACCGCCGCCAGTTTGTCGATACCACCTTGCAAGAGATAAGCAGGGCGCGGGGCATCGATTACCTGATGCTGCTGGATATGCTGAGCGCAACGTCAATGTCTTACCGGCGCTTCGAACTACTGGCGATACTCAGCGATTTAAAACAGCAAAATCAAGCCCGGCAGCAGAGTCCGCAGCAAAGCGATGGCGTTTACAGTCAGGCGTTGGCGGCTTATCTGAGTAGCGGACACATGCCTAAAGTCATCGCTAACAGCTATCTGCCCGAACCCGGTCAGCTGTTTTCGATACTGCTGTGCCGTCGGCCGGAGCAACTGGCCGAGGTCATTGCCGCCGTATTTAAGGCCGGGCCGGATCAAGGTAAAACCGGTAGCCGTCCAAGCAAAATTCAACGCTTGCTCGGCCTGATCCAGCCGGTTGATTTTCCTTTAGTGCTACGCACGCTGGATGCACAGGCCGCCAAGTTTGCCGTCGGCTGGATTGAACAACTCAGCCGCCTGCAACGCCAACAGCAGTTGCCCAGCCTGAATGGATATGACTTGGCTTATCAAGTCTATGGCGTCGTGCTGGACGTGCTGATTCGAGGACTGTCCTCAAATTTTACCGTTGCCCGGTTTTTGCCTGCTTTTTTTGCCGAACTGACCGCCAATCAGGGCATTAACGGCCAAGCCTTGGCCGCTGAGTTATTATTGAGTTACTCTCGGGACACGATAAAAAATAACCTTTCCGAACACGATAACCAAGCGCTACGGCAATGGCTGACAAACAACGAAGCCGGTTTGGCCGGAATCGGCGCCGATGCCGCCGGTGCGCACGGCCATGAAGCGTTCCTGAGTCAAAAAACAGCGGCGTTATGGTATTACCTGCGTCGGGATAAGGCCGGTTTGCAAGGTCTTGGCTTGGTTTACGAGCCGGAAACCTTGGCCGGGCTGCTGGCGGCCTTGCTGCCCGATCATGCCGATGTGTTACTGGAGCGGCTGCAACACCAACGTGATCGTAACCTGTTAATGCAAGCTTTACTTAAGCAAGCCGAGCTTCCGCTACTCCGGCAATGGCTCAACACCTTATGGCCGATGCCTGATCAAGCCGCCGCCGAGTTTTTGTCGCAATGGCACACCGCTATCGCCGAAAGCGGTTTGTGGCGGGGGGCTTCGACTGAGTTACAGCAAAAACTGCACGATATTTTCTGGCTGTCGGTACTGAGCCGTGCCTTGATAACACAGGGCCGTATCGGTCAAAACAGCATTCATGCGCTGTTAGCCGAGGTGGTGCGGTCAAGCTGTGAACAGCTGCATATCGGGCTGGAACGGCTAACCGAGCAGGCCTGTTTGACTCAGGCCCCGCTGTGGCGGGCGAGCGTTCTTCGCTTGGCTGAAAGCCCGGCAAACAGCGAAGCCGATCGGGCCGCAATGACTGTCGATCCGCAGCGTAGTGAAGGGGGCCTGAATCAAAAAATAGCGGCGTTATGGTGTTACTTGCGTTTGGACAAGGCCGGTTTACAAGGCCTTGGCTTGGTTTATGAGCCGGAAACCTTGGCCGGGCTGCTGGCGGCCTTGTTGCCCGCTCATGCCGATTACTTGCTTGAGCGGCTGCAACATCAACGTGACAGCAACCTGTTAGCACAAGCCTTGCTCAAGCAAGCCGAGCTGCCGCAGCTTCGGCAATGGCTGAACACCTTGTGGCCGACGGCTGATCAATCCGCTGCCGAATTTCTGTCGCAATGGCAAAAGGCTATCGCTGCAAGCGGTCTGTGGCAGGGAGCTTCGGCGGTATTGCAGCAAAAATTGCACGACATTTTTTGGCTGTCAATCGTGGATCGGGCCTTGATAAAACAGGGGCGTATCGATCAAAACAGCATTCATGCGCTGTTAGCCGATGTGGTGCGCTTAAGCTGCTACCAACTGCATATCGGGCTGGAACGATTAACCGAGCAGGTCTGTTTGACTCAGGCCCCGCTGTGGCAGGCGACCGTTGTTCGCTTGGCTGAAAGCCGTACCGAAGCGCTGTCCGGCCCGGCACTTAACGCCGTTATTGCGGGCAAAGCCGACGCCGAAAATAATCGCGACCGACTTGCCGAGACCAACATAGCGTTGCCGGTTCAGACTGAAGAGCAAGCGTTTTTACAAGACTCGCAGGGGCGTTACCTGCGTCATCCGTTATTGCCCGAACTTTGCCGCTATGTGTTGATGCACGGTCGAGCGCCCTTGTGGTTAGTGACTGAGGAGCCGCTGAACTTAGCGCAACTGATCGCTGATTTATTGCGGTCCGAAGCCCGGCTATTACGCCGTATCGTTCAGAGCGTCCGGCACCGGCACGCAGCGCTGTTCCGCTTGCATCACTTGATCGATTACCGTGACTTGTTGGCCGCCGTGGTGCAAACGGAGCCCGAATTGAAAACGCTGTCGGCTATGCTGGAGCATTTTTACCAAGGGCTTTTACAGTTGCGTTTTAGCGCAATCGACCGGGCTTTACCGGCGTCGCTGCTTTGGCAAAGCACTTTGCAAGCGTGGTTAAGCGGCGATTGGCAGGGCTTATCGGCGCAGCATATCGCCGCCGAGTTAAGCGGCGAGTTGATCCGTCGATACGCAATGACCGCGGCGCAGGTTGAGGCGGAATTTAAGCGCAATGAACGGCACTTTCCTGCCGCTTGCCGTTTGACGCTACCGCCTGAACACTTCGATAGCCAAGCAAACGGGCTTCATCGCCGACAAAACGGGAACTTAACCCAGCCTAAGCAAAGTCAAAGCAACAGCGCAGCCATCACTAAAAACAAGCCGGTAATGGCTGCTATCCCAACCAAACCAACCACGGAGCAATCAATGCCCATTCCAATCAATAATGCCGGACTCGTACTGCTACAGGGCTTTATCGGTACTTATTTCAGTCGCTTGGCACTGGTTAAAGACCAGGCTTTTGTCAGCGAACAGGCCCGGCGCGATGCCGTTCATCATCTTCAATATTTGGCGACAGGATTTACCGACACCGAAGAGCAACATCTGGTCTTGAACAAATTACTGTGCGGATTGTCCACCTCCGAGCCCATTGAACCCGGTATCAAGTTGACAGCCGAGCAGATGCAAACCGGCGACAGCCTGATCAAAGCCGTGATTAATCATTGGACGGCAATCGGTTCCAGTTCAATCAACGGTTTTCGGGGCAATTGGCTGGTCAGAAACGGACTGCTGAGCCAAAGCGATGAACGCTGGGATCTGCTGATTGAAAAGCGCCCTTATGACTTGCTGCTGCAAAAGTCCCCTTTTAGTTACGGCATCATCAACTTACCTTGGATGGCCAAGCCGCTTTATGTCACTTGGCCGACTTAAGCCCACCGCAGGAATCAACACACTATGTAATTGAACAAACCACCAACCAACCGCGAGTTGACTAAAACTCATCATAATTAACCGTTACAGGATATTTAATATGAATACTTACAATGACAACCTGCTAGTGGCCGTAACCGGGACGCTATCAACTATCGCCGCCGAGCAAAGCAAACGGGAATCCGAACAAACCGTCGCCGAATACAATCTCTATTATGCAGTGGGGGCGCAATTGCTTGCCCAGGATAAGCTCAAGCAAGTCGAGGGCGAGTACGACAAGACGATGCTCATTAACGATCAAGGCGTGGCCAATAGCAATCAGGCCAACGACTTGATGAATTACGCCGAAACAACCGATCAAAACGTAACTGCCGTGGTCACCAACACGGCTACCGTGGCGCAAAACGTGCAGGCGGCTGCCAACGCCATATTGAAACTCGCGTCCAATATCGGCAGCGCCAACAATATTGTCAGAGCTTCCGATCACGATACCGATCTGCAGAAGATGACAGAGAAAGCTAACAACGTTATCAATGAAACCGCCTACCAAGCCGAACTGACCTCGCAATTAGCGATGGAGGCAAGCACGATCGCATCGCAAATTATTTCAAAACAAGTGTTGCTGGATGTCACCGCGACGAAAGCGTTGTTCGATGAGATGGGGAAACGTACTCAGGCCGATTTGACGACCTTAACCCAATCCAGAATTGCCGATACCGACAAACTGATTGCGGCCAACAGCACGCAACAAGCGGCTGAAGGAAGTCTCAAAAAAACCAAGCAACAATATCAAGCGGCTCAACAAGCCTATGAGATCGCTAATTCCGATTTGAATTTCGATTTAAAGGTTGACGGCATCAAAAGAGACCGAATTAACCTCAGCTTCGACCCGCTGCTGCCTCCGTTTGGCGACAAGCAAAGCAACAACGGCACCGAATATTACATGACCGTCGTTAAAGCCTCAATCAAGGACTCATTTAGCTTCGACATCGCCGAAGGATTTTTTAATGAGCATAAGGATAAGCGCTTTTTACGCCTTACTCCGGGTAAAAACATACCGGTGCTACTGGAATCCGGTTCGCTTGATGCGCAAATAGCCGGCTTGATCGAAAGCTTGGATGCGGAGCGGAAAAAGGCGCTGTGCGCTGCTATCAATGAAACCTTTGGCGTCGAGATTAGCCCTGAACAGATCAGCGACGTTACTAGCTTTAAAAAACTGATGACGGATTATTATGCAAAGAATAATAAGAAAGTCCCGGACAATCTCGGAGAATTTCTCGGCGACATCAACAACAAAAATCAGCAAGAGCTCCCGTTCGCTGATGATCACAAGCAACCGCTGTACATGGATTCCGATGGCGACAAAATTACAACAGGCACCTCTTATGTGATTTTTCTGTATCTGGTGTTGGACAGCAACTACAAAAAAGAGGTCAATAATTTTTCCGACCGGCTGTCCGCTTCCTCTAACGCATTTACCTTAACCTCCGAGTTGAAAGCGGTCGACAACATCACTTATCAGTACACGGGCGCGGACGATCCCGCCAATAACCCGGCCGGTAAAGCCTGGGGCTTAATTACCTTCGACATAGAGCATCAGCCCGATACGGAATACCGTTGCATCTTTCTGCCTTCATGGTCGACTTCCCAGGATACCTGCGTCGGAGCTAATGAAGCGCCGGTGAATATCTGGTTCAATTTAGCGATGGCAACGCAGATATCGGAAACCAACTATACCCGCGCCGAACAAATTCCCGATGCTTCCTTCATCAAGCCGGGCGATCACACTAAACGCCAAGTACTGCTGAATGAGGGAACAACCAACAATTTCGGGCAATTGATTATTCAAGGCGCCACTTACATTCCGGTGATTTTATCGATTATTCCGGAATCCAAGAAACTGCTCGCGGATTCCACCAGCCCGGCATTATCCAGTCTGGATGCCAAGCCGATCGAATTGTTGGCTCCGGACAAATCAAAACAAAGCGGCGAAGTTAAAGTGCTCGAACCGGCTCCGGCAAACGAAGCGGCAACAACGCCGGAACCCTCCGAGCCGAAAGCGCCTGAACAGCCTGCTTCGGCTCCGGCAAGCGAATCGGCAACAACGCCGGAACCTTCCGAGCCGAAAGCGTCTGAACAGTCTGCTTCGGTTCCGGCAAGCGAAGCGGCAACAACACCGGAACCTTCCGAGCCGAAAGCGCCTGAGCCGGCTGCCGCGACCCCAACAACAGGAGTGGAGCAAACGCCATCAGTATCCGGTGCTGCCACCGCTAACGAGCACACCGGAACTGAACACAGCGCGATTCGGCCAGATAGCGCGCCCAAAAAATAATTAAAGCTTAACCGGAGAAATTACTATGCTTAACATGAACATAAAACATGCCATCAATGACAGGAAACAAGCGGAACTGAATGCCCTGACCTTTGGCATAGCCCAAACCCAATATCAGGTAGCGCAACTCCAGTCTATCGTCACCTCGTTAACTCAAAAAAATGACGATTTCAAGACGCTTTTGCTTGAGGCGGAAAAGCGCAGGGACACCGCCTTAAGCAATCTAAACATGGTCAACCAAGTCATTGCCGGGATTAAAAACATGATCGGCAATACCGACATGGTTCGTGACGTCACCCTGCAAGCCGACGACAAAATCGAGCAAACGGCAGAGCATTTGTCGACATTGATCAAGCAATTGATCTTTTCGGTTGAAATCATTGAAAAATTGGCTCAGCTGGTCAACAAGAAAAAGGCTTCGGGAAAAATTATCACCAATGAATTAGTGAAAACAATTACCGCGGCCAGTGCCGACGCCAACAACGCCGTCGCCGTCACATTAACTGCGTTGACCAGCTGCTATGTCGCCAAGACATCGGGCAATGAAGCCAAAAACATCACTTGGCTCGAATACGAGCAAAGCAGAGAGTTATACGAACTGATTACCCAGGGTAAAACAGACAATACGCCTGAGACCGGCGACGCCGGCACATCGGCTCCGGCCGAGAAGCAGCCGTCGTTATTGGCTTTGCTGACTATCGCCAAGGAAGAGTCGATAACAAAATATAACGCAGCCTTCACCGCCAGTGATTTGGTCACCCTGGAATTGGCTCAAGCGCAGACCGGCTTGAACAATGCCACGGTGAAACTCAACTCGTTGAAACTCGGCTTGGCCGCGGCAACCGCCGCCGCGATAGCCGCTTAAGCCACCCTGCCGGTTGGGCCTTTCGTTAGGCTCAATCGGTAGCGCGTTAACCGTGTAGGGAGCACCATGACTATGTCAAAAAAACAACTTTACCGGCCGTTTTATCGGCAATGTTACCTGAACACCGGCGGCTGGATTCCAATGCAGCCGCTGGACCGCAAGCTTGAACTGGGCGATTTCGGCCAAATCCGGCAAGGCCGTCTGACGCCGTTGGGCAATATTTGCAAACTGAGGCTGGTTTATGAAATAAAAAGCACCGAGCTTATCGCTCTTAATCCCGATGATTGGCGGCTTGAGTCCGGCTTGGCAAATGTCCTGGGCAGCACACAAACTCAGGTCGACGAAGAAAACAAGCTGATCGCGTTCAGCAAGCAAGTGTTTAATTTCGAGAGCCAAGGCGACTTTATTTTCCACGGCACCAAACCCAAGGCGCGGCTTATTGCCAACTGGAGCGAGTTCAAGCACGACATCATCCTGAAACTGACCCAAGCCGACTACAGCTTGCGCGATGTTTACGTGACTACCGCCGTCGCCACCGTCAATCATTGGGGGCTGGCGATTGCCGGGGCCGACGGCGCGCAACTGGAATTGACCGCCGAAAGCGCCGACGCCGATTATTTCGCCCTGCTCAGCCATCCCACCGCGATGGCCCGGCAACGGCAGCATATTGCCGCGTTCGAACACGGCGCCGAACGCCCCGGCCATTTCTTTAAAGCCAAAAAACTGGTGCTGTCCGACCACAAAAAAGACCAATTGCTGGGCCAGATGCTGAGTCAGAATGTACCGCTGGACAGCGACGAACTGGCCAACTGGCTGACCGCCGACCTGTTAAACCGGGTGCGTTTGAACGAATTGAACGCGACTAACTGTCTGGATTATTTCGACTGGGCGGACGCCAGCCTGGACGATGTCGAAAAGCTATGTTGAATCAAGACCAAAAAACGGCGGCGCAACAGCTTAATCTGGCCGAGTTGTACGCCGAGCTGGATTGGCTGACGCAAGTGATCGATCAAGTGATTTGTTCCTATTTAAAACAGGAAGGCCATGAAGCGCACTGGAGCGACATTCCGCCGCCGGATTTCAGCGACAGCGCGGGCATCTACGCCAAACTGGTGCGCGATTGGTCGCTCAATGATCATGAACGGCTGGCCTTGGCGCTGACACTGGCGCCGCATTTAAGGCCGCACATGCTGGACGTGTTTTTCGGCCTCAACGCCCATTACAACCGCAGCTTTACCGAATTCGGCGGCATCACCGACAAGACCTACAGCGGCTTTTTACCGACCGGGCAAACCCTGAACTTCCTGATCAGCGCCAACGACCCGCATTGGCGGATTTCAGCGATGGCGATTTTGGATCCCGGCAACCGATTGATGCGCGAACAGGTTTTAGCGTTGGCTTCGACCGATGACACGCTGCCGTCCATCAGCGGCGCGTTGTCGCTGTCCGATCAATGGTTGCATTATTTTATGACCGGCGAAAAAGTCAGGCCGGAACTGAGTGCCGCGTTTCCGGCGCATCCGATCACGACGCCGATGGATTGGCCGGATTTGGTGCTCGAATACCCGGTTATGGCGCAAATCAAGGAGATCAAGACTTGGCTGAATCACGGAGACACCTTGATGAACGACTGGGGCTTGGCGAAAAAAATCAAGCCGGGTTATCGGGCGCTGTTTTTCGGTCCGCCCGGCACCGGAAAAACCCTGACCGCAACTCTGCTGGCGAAATCGACCGGGCGCGAAGTTTACCGGGTGGATTTGTCGATGATCGTGTCCAAATACATCGGCGAGACCGAGAAAAACCTGTCCAAGGTGTTCGACGTCGCCGCTTACAAAGACTGGATTTTGTTTTTCGACGAAGCCGATGCGTTGTTCGGCCAACGCACCGAAGCCAACAATGCCAACGACCGCCATGCCAATCAGCAGACGGGGTATTTATTGCAACGCATTGAAGACTTTCCGGGCGTGGTGATTCTAGCGACTAACTTAAAGGCCAATATGGACGAAGCTTTTACCCGGCGGTTTCAGGCGATGATTCATTTCACCATGCCCAAGGCCGAAGAGCGTTTGCTGTTGTGGCAAAACGCTTTTCACGGCAGTTGCGAGCTGGAAGACGATGTCGATCTGGAAAAAGTCGCCGAGGCTTACGAACTGGCCGGCGGGGCGATTATTAATGTGTTGCGTTATTGCGCACTGGCGGCAATTAGTCGCGATAGCAAACGAGTGAGTCGTGAGGATATTTTGGCCGGGATACGCCGCGAGTTTAAGAAAGATAACAAAACACTTTAATCAGGAGCAGACAATGGCAGAGTCAATTTATCAACGCCGTGGCGTTCAAGCAACCAGCAGTCGCGCTGACGGCATGAGTCAACGGCAAACAGGCGGTAAAGTGTTGCAAGATAACCGCGAGAGTTCTCAGCAGTTAAAACAATTGATGTCGGCGACGTCTGCCTCAGCCGTACAGCGCATAAAAGAGGGAGACGAGCCTTTGCAAGGTCAGTTTGCAGGTCAACAAACCGCGCAACTGGAACAACCCGCCGCGCCTAAACCGAATCACACAGGTTTACCCGATAATTTGAAGACCGGCATTGAATCATTGTCGGGGATGTCCATGGATAATGTGCGCGTACATTACAATTCAGCGAAGCCAGCCCAGTTGAATGCGTTGGCGTATGCCCAAGGCGCAGATATTCATGTGGCTTCCGGACAAGAACAGCACTTGCCGCATGAGGCTTGGCATGTGGTGCAGCAGGCGCAGGGGCGGGTTAAGCCGACTATGCAGATGACGGGAGGCGTACCTGTTAATAATGATGTGGGGTTGGAGAGAGAAGCGGATGTGATGGGGGCAAAAGCAATGTCGCATGCAACGGATACGGCACAACGCAATGCGCTTACTTCCACCAGAACTCGCAAACATAACTATGCGCTTGTGCAGAGAGCGGCTTTTTATCATGGTGGTGGCAAAGCTTTCGTTGATTCAGCAATAGCCAATCCACATACTGCCAAAGCTTCCGAAGGCGAATTGGGCAGTAAAGGCATGTATTACTGGAAGGGTGATGAAAATGCAGCCCTAGTGTCAGCGATTATTTATAATGCAGCCAAGGACTGGGCTGTGATGAAGATTACAACCAATCCAAAAGTAATTACAGCCAATACGAACAACACCAAATTGCTATATTTCCAAAGTGACATGGTTGCACCGAAAAAAACTATCGGTGGAGTTAGTACGACCGTGCTAGGCATCCATTATCAATTTATCCAAAATAATCTCGGCACCAAACTGGGTGAAGCTAATGCCGACGATACCATAGAAGGGACATTGGATGAAGAATATCGCAACATGACAGGACGAGAGTTCTTGGACAGTTTTGATTTCGTTGTATCACCGACTAAAGCTGCCAATTATGAACATAAGGAATTACAACAAGCTAGAGCCAACGATACTGGTTTAACGAACATTATCTATGGCACAGCTGACGATGGTAGCAAAAACACGATCATCAAAACTTGGGAGGGTAAGATCACTGATGCGGAACATCAATCGACTATTGAAAACATGGGACTAGGCAAGAAAAATGAAGTCCCTAGTGTTTTGCTCGAAAAAATGAATGGTAAAAATGGAACCGTGGTAATAAAGCTCTGATGCCATCAGCCCGTAGCGTGCGGTGAGGCACGAACCGCACGACAGAGAGGCCCCGATGTGTAGGAGATACCCTCGGTGCGGTTTGCTAGACACACCACACCGTCTTATTTATATCCTGCTATCCATGAGCACATACAGCCGTTTTTATATCCCTAGGAGGCTGCCCGAGAACTAACGTTTAACTAATTCGCCTGCTGTTCGCCTACCATATATGGTATCTTGAAATATTTAAAAACACTGTATATTGAAGTTAACTGATAAGCGTGTTAGTTCTCGGACAGCCTCCTAGGCAGCTTGGTTTTTTACAATAATTGGAAATAACTGCATCACGTACCGTGCGGTCTGACGTAATGTGCGGTGAGGTAGGAACTGCACGGGAAACTCGCCGGGATTTCAGGAAAAACAACAAGACGATTTAAAAGAATTAATCGGAGAACATCATGAGCAAACTGACTTATCAACAGCGCGGCAACCAAAGCACCCGAATACCGGTCAACCAGCGGAGTACGGCAGGCGCCAAAGTGCTGGAAGATAATCGCGCTACTTTCTGCGCAAAGCAATTAAAACAAGGCGAGATTGCCCGTGATAAATTTTCCGATCAAGCCCCGCCCGTGCAACAGGAAGAACAGCCTGCCAAACCCAACAACACCGGCTTGCCGGACAAGCTGAAAAGCGGCATCGAAGCGCTGTCCGGCGTGTCGATGGAAAACGTCAAAGTGCATTACAACTCGGCTAAGCCTCACCAATTGAATGCACTAGCTTATGCGCAAGGAACGGATATTCATGTTGGGCCTGGGCAGGAAAAGCATGTGCCGCATGAGGCATGGCATGTGGTACAGCAGGCACAGGGGCGAGTTAGGCCGACGATACAGATGATGGAAAGCGTACCCATTAACGATGGCAAGGGATTGGAAGCCGAAGCAAATGTGGAGGGGAGAAAGGCGCTGCAAATGTGCTCGAAGACATGTAGTGTAAAGCCTACCTCAGTATCTCCAAGCTATATTTCGACATCACTAGAAAGCAATGACACCTCTGTTACTCAACTTATGAAATATACTTCCGGCATAAATAGTACTTTTAAGAAACAACCAACGAGCATGAGTTGCTGGGCTGCGTGCATAGCGGCTATTAAAAATATAGAAATTTCAGAAGTGATTGGTAAATACAATCATGGTTGGGAATCTACTGGCCTGCCACCAGATCAGGATATGAATGTCTTAGCCGGTGATTATGGATTGATGAAGTACACCCCTTGGCAGACAGCTTTTACAACATTTAAACACCTGGGGATGGTTGCCAATAATGGTCATTGGATTGTAGTGTTCGGAGTCGAGACTGACGATGGAGAGCCAGAGAGGGTCGTGTCTTTATATACATTTGATCCAGAAACAAATCAAAAACAATGGTATACCATTGATGAGATGAATCAATGGGGTGCCAGTGCGGCGTATGCATAAATACGAAACCATGCGCCGTGCGCTCCGACGTAGATACTCTCTTAAAAAGCAAGCCCAACCGCGTACCCTGCGGTTAGGCACGAACCGCACGGAGAGGCTGCGAGATGCTCTACGCTACAACGGGTTATTCTGGTTAAACTCAATACGTAGAGAGGTATAAATAAATCTGGTGTATGACAAACTTGAAACAAGGTGGCGACCTCTGCTGAAATAAGATTAACGAGATCAAATAATCAGCAAAAAAGGTACGCCATGAACAAAGATAACGCAAAAGGGCTGGATACTCCAGG
>SXGU01267057.1_pt1 | contig 40151 bp, 35 predicted proteins | sample 3174531 | NCBI WGS metagenome assembly SXGU01 (sample SAMN11356863, study PRJNA531348) | freshwater metagenome | isolation source: freshwater sample F1-140 | place: China: Fuxian Lake, Yuxi | collected 2017-12-25 | reverse complement strand
GTCGCCGTCGGCCGCGGCGGCGGAATGGAAGGTGCAACCCGGCCTCGACGCAAGCGAAACCTTTACCGACAACCTGACGCTGGCGCCGAGCGGCGCCGAACGCAGCGATTTCGTCACCGAAATTTCGCCGCACATCACCCTAAGCGGCACCGGCGCGCGGCTGAAGTTCAATGCGATGTACAGGATGCGCAATTTCTTCTACGCGCGCGAAAACGACGCGTCGAATACCCAGCATCATTTGCAGGCGGCGGCCCATGCGGAACTGGTCGATGAACTGTTCTTCGTGGATGGCAAGGCCGCCGTGGGCCAGCAGGCGATCTCCGCATTCGGGCCGCAAGCGGTCGACAACGGCCTGCTCGCCGGCAACCGCGCGGAAATCAGGACGTACAGCATCAGCCCCACTTTACGACACCATTTCGGACGCAACGTCACCGCGGAAGCGCGCTACACCCGCGACTCGGTTGATACCGATGCCGGAGGACTGCTCGCCAGCCGGTCGGATCGCCTGCATCTTGGCTTGAACAGTGAACTTGCCTTCAGGACGCTGCAGTGGAATGTGCTGTACGACCAGCAAACCATCAACTACGACCATGCCGAGAATGTCGAGACGAGGATGCTGTCAGGCACGGCGCGTTATCTGATCACACCCCGCTTCAGCCTTAACGCGACGGCTGGACATGAAGACAACAGCTACGTCTCCATCGGGGAAAAGCCCGATGGCGGATTCTGGTCCTTCGGCGCGACATGGGCGCCCTCTGAAAGAACCAGCGTCTCCGCAAACGCCGGCAAGCGTTTCTTCGGCAACACGTTTTCACTCAACAGCCAGCACCGCACGCGCCGTACCGTGTGGAGCATGAGCTACCAGGAAGACATTACCACCGCGCGTTCGCAAGTCCTGGTCCCGGGAAGTGTCGATACCTCGGCATTCCTGGACCAATTGTGGAGCGCGAGCATTCCCGATCCGCTAGTCCGTGAACAACTGGTCAGCAATTTCATCCGCGACACCGGTCTGGGGTCTTTCCTGCCGTTCCCTGTCAACAGCTTCACGAACCGCGTGTTCCTGCAAAAGAGCGCGCACGCGTCAGTTGCCATCAGCGGTGTGCGCAACACCCTTGTCGTCGGCCTGTTCCGCACCGAGCGCGAACCGCAAACCTCAGGTAACGCTGACCTTGCCTTGCCTGCCGCGACCCGCATGGTGCTGGATGAAAAGACGCGCCAGGCGGGCGTGACCGCGTTATGGAACTGGCGCCTGTCATCGCGCACCAGCGCCACGCTCAACGCCGGGTACAACCGGGTCGAAGCGGCGGCCACCGACAGGCAGGACGACAACGTGACGGTCAGGCTCGGGCTGGCCAGGCAATTTCAGCCGAAGCTCAAGGGCGGCATGGAATTGCGCCACCTGCGGCATCGATCCGATCGGGGCGATGCGGATTATCGCGAGAACGCGATCGCCGCTTTCGTCTCGATCGCCTTTTAGTGGAGTCAAGCAAACGATGTATGAAGCCTACTACGGCCTGCGCGCCAACCCGTTCCAGCTGAAGCCGGACCCGCATTTCTTCTTTGGCAGCAAGGGTCACAAGCGCGCCATGGCGTATCTCGACTACGGCCTGTCGCGCGGCGAAGGGTTCATTGTCATTACCGGCGAAGTCGGCGCGGGCAAGACCACGCTGATGCGCAACCTGTTCCAGAAGCTCGAATCGAACAAGATACGCGCCGCGCAAATCGTCAATACCTATCTCGACGCCGACGATATCCTCAGGACAGTGGCCGCCGCGTTCGGGCTGCCGTATGAGAACGCGAACAAGACCACGCTGTTGAGTCGGATCGAATTGTTCCTGCGCCAGTGCGACCAGCAAGGCAGGCGCGCGCTTCTGGTGGTCGACGAAGCGCAGAACCTGACGCCGTGCGCGGTCGAGGAGCTGCGCATGCTGTCCAATTTCCAAACCGAGGACAAATGCCTGATGCAGACATTCCTGCTCGGCCAACCGGAATTCAGAAGGACGCTGCTCAGTCCAGACATGGAACAACTGCGGCAACGCGTGATTGCCACTTACCACCTGGGGCCGCTGGCTGCCGACGAGACCCGCTCGTATATCGAACACCGGCTGAATACCGCCGCCTGGCGCGGCGACCCCTGCCTGACTGACGAAGCCTTCGCCGCGATCCATGGATATACCGGCGGCATCCCGCGCAAGATCAATACGCTATGCGACCGTCTCTTCCTGATGGGTTACCTGGAAGAGCTTCATCATTTCGATGACGCGCAAGTGAATGCCGTCATCAGGGATGTGCAGCGGGAGTTCGATCTTTCTCAGGAATGAACCGTCATACATGAACAGTTATGCGTCGCGACAGAAGCAATCTTGCAAGTCATCATTATTTGTCCATTGTCAAAACCACCATTCATTCTCACTTGCACAATAGCTACTGATGCTTTGCAAAAAACTTCCTGATGGAACAAGTGTGCATTACAGCAAACACGCGACTGACTATCAGGTGAATGGACAAACAAGATTGCAAAATAGGACTACGCAGATACAGCAAGGCAACACCTCCGTCATTCCCGCGAAGGCGGGAATGACAGGAATCTGTGTATAAGTCCTACAAAAGTAAACAGGGAGTAATCCATGCGTTCCTTAATTCAGTCTGATCACCTCAAGCAAATCCGCGCTCTTGCATGTACGTCCCGCGGACAGCGCCTTCGCCAGCGATAACGGCACGGGCCATTCCGGCCTGCCGGTATAGACAACACACAAGACCGACATGTCGTCGCGCGGATCGCCCGCGCTCGACGCTGACCCGTTGCATTCCAGCCTGGCCGCATTGATCAATCTTTTGTGAAAGAATTTTTATGCAGCTCATGACGCCCGCATCCGACAAGCAGCACCGCATCCTTTGTGTCGTAGGCGCACGTCCCAACTTCATGAAAATGGCGCCGATCATGGCCGCGCTTGCCGAGGTCGCCCCCGACATCGACATACGCCTGGTCCATACCGGCCAGCACTACGACGTGGCGATGAACCACCAGTATTTCGAGGCGCTCGGCATTCGCTCCCCGGATATCAACCTGGAAGTCGGTTCCGGCAGCCATGCCGCGCAAACCGCCGATGTCATGCGCCGTTTCGAACCGGCACTCGATGCGCAACAGCCTTCTGCGGTGCTGGTGGTGGGAGATGTCAATTCGACGCTGGCCTGCGCGCTGGTCGCCGCGAAAAAAGGCGTGCCGGTGATCCATGTGGAAGCAGGATTGCGCAGTTTCGACCGCGCGATGCCGGAGGAAATCAATCGTACCCTGACCGACCGACTGTCCGAGCTACTCTTTACCACCGAACGTCAAGGCCGCGACAACCTGTTGCGCGAAGGGATAGACGACACCCGCATTCACTTCGTCGGGAACGTGATGATCGACACCTTGCGCCGCAATCTTGCCCGCGCCATCCCGGTGAAGCGCATCGTCCAGGATGCCGGCGCGAATAATTTTCTGGAAGGCTGCGACGGGCACGCGGTATTGACCTTGCACCGCCCGTCCAACGTCGACAACCCCGCCACCCTGCGCGCACTGCTGGAAACCGTCTTGAAGATCAGTGCCGCGCTGCCGGTGATTTTCCCCCTGCATCCACGTACTCGCGCGACCATCGACCGGTTCGGGCTGGCGCACCTGCTACAGGCGCCGCGCATACTGCCGCTGCCGCCCATGGGTTATCTTGAAATGCTGGGCATGATGAAGGATGCGCGCGTCGTATTGACCGATTCCGGCGGCATCCAGGAAGAAACGACCGCGCTTGGCGTTCCCTGCATCACGCTGCGCAACAATTCCGAGCGCATGATCACAGTCGATGAAGGCACCAATACCCTTGCCGGCGTGGATCCCGATACCATCCTTGCGATCTTCGGCGACATCATGCGCGGCGACGGAAAAAAAGGGCGGATACCGGAATTTTGGGACGGCCAGGCATCGGTACGTATCGCGCAGGCAATCCGCCATTGGCTCAAGACCAAAGCACGGTTGGCGCCTTCTTCCTTCACTCGCACACAAGGAGCCGAGCTTGCGGTCGCCAATTCGTAACGCGATGACCGTCGACGTGGAAGATTACTTCCAGGTGTCGGCATTCGCGCCCCATATTTCCCGCGACAGCTGGCCATCCTTGCCCTGCCGCGTGGAGGCCAACATCGACCGCATTCTTGCCTTGATGGATGCGGAACAGATCAAGGGCACGTTTTTCACGCTGGGCTGGATCGCGGAGCGTTATCCGGCAATGGTCAAGCGCATCGTCGCCAACGGCCACGAGCTGGCGAGCCATGGCTATGCGCATCTGCGCGCTTCGGACCAGAGTGCCGATGAATTCCGCCAGGATGTCAGCCGCAGCAAGGCGCTGCTCGAAGACATCGGCGGACAGGCGGTGCTGGGATATCGTGCACCCAGTTTTTCCATCGGCACGCCGAACCTGTGGGCGCTCGATGTCCTGCACGATGCCGGTTACCGCTACAGCTCCAGCATTTATCCGATCCAGCACGACCATTACGGCATGCCGGACGCACCGCGCTTTGCTTACTATCCCAGAGGAAAAGACGGCTTGCTGGAATTGCCGATCACCACCGTGCGGCTGATGAAAAAAAACCTGCCTTCGGGCGGCGGCGGGTATTTCCGATTCTTCCCGTATGCGGTTTCGCGCTGGTTTTTGCAGCGCGTGAACAGCGAAGACAAGCAGCCGGGCATTTTCTATTTCCATCCGTGGGAGCTGGACCCCGGCCAGCCGCGGCAACGCAATGTCGGCATGAAAACCCGCTTTCGCCACTACGTCAATCTCCATCGCACGGAAAGCCGCCTGAAAGCGTTGACGCGCGATTTCGACTGGGGACGTATGGATGACATCTTCAAGATAAAAAATTGAACACACTTTTGAAAACACGCGCAGAGCATGCCTTTGCACCCTCTGCTGCCTCGACACCGACTCCGTCGGTGCGTGTCATGCAGCCCGGCGATGAAGCGAAATGGGATGCCTTCGTCATGCGCTGCCCGGAGGCGACATTTTTCCACCGCGCCGGATGGAAGACGGTGATTGAACGCGCATTCGGCCACAAAACCTGGTTTTTCTACGCAGAGTCCGCAGGACGCATCGAGGGCATTCTCGCGCTGGCCGAGGTCAACAGCCTGCTGTTCGGGCATTCGTTGGCCTCCTTGCCGTTTTGCGTCTACGGCGGGATTGCCGCCGTCTCCGATGCCGCGCGCGACGCACTGCATCGCGAGGCGCAACAGCTTGCCGCACGGCTGAAGGTGGGTCACCTGGAATACCGCAACCTGCAAGCGCCACAGGCGGGTTGGGCCAGCAAGGATATCTACGTCACCTTTCGCAAGGAGATCGTGGCCGATGAAGAGGCCAACATGCTGGCGATCCCGCGCAAGCAGCGCGCGATGGTGCGCAAGGGAATCAAGGCCGGCCTGCAAGGCATGATCGATGACGATGTCGAGCGCCTGTTTGCCATGTATGCCACTAGCGTGCACCGCCTTGGCACGCCGGTATTCCCGAAAAAATACTTTCAATTGCTCAAGCAAACCTTCGGCGAGGATTGCGAGATCCTGACGATTGTGCGGGACGGCCGCGCCATCAGCAGCGTGTTGAGCTTCTATTTTCGTGACGAGGTGCTGCCCTACTACGGCGGCGGCACCAGCGAAGCGCGCGAAGTGGCCGGGAATGATTTCATGTACTGGGAATTAATGCGGCGCGCCGGCGCGAGGGGCTGCAAGATCTTCGATTTCGGCCGCAGCAAGGTGGGCACCGGCGCCTTCGATTTCAAGAAGAATTGGGGATTTGAACCGCAGCCGCTGCATTACGCATACCAGTTGCATTGCGCCAAAGCGCTGCCGGACAACAATCCATTGAATCCGAAGTACCAGTTGTTCATCAAGCTCTGGAAGCGCATGCCGCTGCAGCTGGCCAACTTGCTCGGTCCCCATATCGTCAAGAACCTGGGATGACACGGTGAAGCACCTTCTTCTGCTCGTTCATCGGATGCCGTACCCGCCCAACAAGGGCGACAAGATCCGCTCTTACCATTTGCTGGCGCATCTGGCCGCGCGCTTCAAGGTCCATCTCGCCACCTTCATCGACGATCCCGATGACTGGCAGTATGTCGAAGCGGTGAAGCGCCTGTGCATCAACACGCATTTCGCGCGGCTTCATCCCGGCATGGCGAAACTGCGCAGCCTGGGCGCGCTCGCATCCGACCGGCCGATGAGCCTGGATTATTACCGCGATGCCGGCATGCACGCTTGGGTGAAAAAAACAACGAGCGCATATCCGATCGCGCGGGTCGTCGTGTTTTCCTCGTCGATGGCGCAATACGCGACCGGATTGAACCAGGCCACGCGCATCATCGACTTTGTCGACGTCGATTCGGACAAGTGGTCGCAGTATGCCGACAAGAAGGCCTGGCCGTTGAGCTGGCTGTATCGCCGCGAGGCCCGGCAATTGCTGCGCTATGAGAGGCAGGTGGCGCGGGAATTCGACGCCTCGCTATTCGTGTCGCAGCCGGAAGCCGAACTGTTCAGGCGGCGCGCGCCCGAAAGCGCCGCCCGGATCGGCTTTTTCAGCAACGGCGTCGACACCGAGTTCTTTTCGCCCGAGCGCGAGTACGACAATCCCTATTCTCCCGACGAAGCGCCGATCGTGTTCACCGGCGCCATGGACTACTGGCCCAATGTCGACGCAGTCCAGTGGTATGCGGATAAGATTTTTCCCACGGTGCGTTCCCGCAATCCCAATGCGGTGTTCTATATCGTCGGTTCTCGTCCCGCCGACGCGGTCAAGGCACTGGCAAGGCAACCTGGCGTCAAAGTGACGGGAACCGTGCCGGACGTGCGCCCTTATATTGCCCATGCCCGCGTATCGGTGGCGCCGCTGCGCATCGCGCGCGGCATCCAGAACAAGGTGCTGGAAGCGATGGCCATGGCGAAGCCGGTCCTCGTCTCGTCCGCCGCGCTGGAAGGCATCAATGCCGAGCCCGGCCTGGAAGCCCTCCTTGCCGGAAACGAGCAGCAATTTATCGATGCCACCTCAGCCCTGCTGTCGACCTCGCTCGAAGCAATCGGGCGCGCGGCGCGCAAGAAGGTGCTCTCGCATTACGGCTGGGCCGGCAATCTGGCGCGGATCGATGCTTTGCTGGAAGGGCAACGCGACGTCGCGCCTATTGCAGCGCAGCCGCGCGCGCCGCGCATTCCGCAAGAGATGCGGACATGAACACGCTACGCCTGAGCTATTCACCTTCCCTGGTCGGCTTGCCGCTGTTAGCGGCATTGCTGGCCTTCTTTACCATTTACGCGGACACCGCGCGTTCCATCGTTGCCATCTGGAACAGCTCGGATACTTTCGCGCACGGCTATATCATCCTGCCGATCAGCTTGTGGCTGATCTGGCGCCGGCGCGATGTTTTGGCGAACATGACGCCGACACCGTACTGGCCTGCCCTGCTGCCGCTTGCCGCCGCCGGCTTCGGCTGGCTGCTGGCGGAACTGGGCGATGTGCAAGTCGTACGCCAGTATGCGTTTGTCGCCATGCTGCCGCTCGTAGCACTGGCGGTACTGGGTGTGCGGATGTCGAAGGCGATGGCCTTCCCGCTGCTGTTCCTGCTGCTGGCGGTGCCTTTCGGTGAAATCTTTGTCGACCCGCTGATCAACTTCACTGCCGATTTCACCGTTGCAGCGTTACAGGCAACCGGCATTCCAGTCCTGCGCAACGGCAGCAATTTCGAAATTCCTTCCGGCAGCTGGTCGGTGGTCGAAGCCTGTAGCGGCGTGCGCTACCTGATTTCTTCGTTTACGCTGGGTTGCCTGTATGCGTATCTCAGCTACCGCTCGCGCGCGCGTCAAATCGTGTTCGTCCTGCTGTCGATTGGGGTGCCGATCGTCGCCAATGGCCTGCGCGCTTACATGATCGTCATGATCGGCCATCTGAGCGGCAACAAGCTGGCGGCCGGTGTCGACCACCTGATCTACGGCTGGGCGTTTTTCGGGCTGGTGATGTTCCTGATGTTCTGGATTGGGAGTTTCTGGCGCGAAGACAGACAGGCGACGCCGGTATCTCGATCGCAAGCATCCGTGAGGTCGGCGCGGCGCACGCCGTCCGCCCCGCAAGTCGCGGCGGCGGCAATCAGTTGCATTGCCTGCCTTGCGGTCTGGCCGATGTACGCCAGGTTTGTCAATCTGACTGTGTTCAATCCCGCCATGGCGCAACTGAATAGCTTCGACGCGCTCTGGCAGGAAAGCACGCCGTTCACCGACTGGAAACCCAGTTTCCATCCCGCCAATGCGGAGATGAACCGGTTCTTCCGGCGCAACGCGGAAGAAGTCGGCATTGCGGTCAAGTTCTATCGCAACCAGCGCCATGGCGCGGAACTCATCAGTTCCGCAAACCGGCTGGTGCTCGAAAAGGATAAGAGCTGGCAACTAGTGGCGACCAGCCACCGCCGCGAAACGGTCGGCAAGCGCGAGCTCGCGATGCGCGAAGCGCGCATCCATGGCGCCTCCGGCCAATTCATCGTGTGGTACTGGTACTGGATCGATGGCGCGTTTACCGCAAGCGACTATGCCGGCAAGCTGCTGCAGGCAAAGGAAAAACTCCTTTTGCGCGGCGACGACAGCGCGGCGGTGATGGTATTCGCTCCCTATGCATCCAGCCCGGAAGAAGCGCGCAAGACGATGCGCGATTACCTGTCGCAACATCTGGCGCCGTTGGAAATCGCGTTGGCGCACAACAAAAAATGACGGCGCCATCCATGCCTATACCCCCTCTTGTCGTGCATCTGATCTACCGGCTGGATTTCGGCGGACTGGAAACACTGCTCGTGGAATGCATCAACCGAATGCCGGCCCACAAGTACCGGCATGCCATCGTTTGTCTCACCGGCTATACCGGTTTTTCCAGCAAGATCACCAAATCGGGTGTGCATATCCATGCGTTGAACAAACCGCCGGGCCTTGCGCTCGGAACGCATTTTCGGCTATGGAAGCTGCTGCGCCAGTTGCGGCCCGCGATCCTTCATACCTATAACCTGTCGGCCGTTGAGTACACATTGACCTCGGCGCTGGCCGGCGTGCCGGTGCGCGTGCATGCGGAGCATGGCCGCGATGCCGGCGACCCGCAAGGAAAGAACCGCAAGCACAATCTGCTGCGCACGCTGCTGACGCCCCTCATCGATTGCTATATTCCGGTATCAGCCGACCTTCAGCGCTGGCTCACGTCTGCCATTGGCGTGCCGGACGTCAAGAACCTGCTGATCAAGAATGGCGTGGACACCGATCTTTTCCTGCCGAACAAAGATGCATCAAAAACGGATGGCTTCGTCATCGGCACGGTCGGCCGCATCCAGGATGTCAAGAACCATCTCGGCCTGATCGACGCATTCATCGAGTTGCGAACCCTAATGCCGTCGGAAGCATCGCGGCTGCGTCTCGTCATCGTCGGCGATGGCCCACTGCTTCCCGCGCTCAGGGAGAAAGTGGCGACAGCCGGTATCGCCGATGCGGTATGGCTGGCCGGCGCGCGCAACGACATCGCACAGATCATGCGAGGATTTTCCGTTTTCGCGTTGTCATCCATTGCCGAAGGCACTCCGGTCACCTTGCTGGAAGCGATGTCCTGCGGCTTGCCCGCCGTTGCCACCCATGTTGGCGGCATACCGGAGACCGTGGTCGATGACGTCACGGGCAAGCTAGTGCTGCCCAACGATGTCCCGGCATTCGCGGCAGCACTGGCATCCTATCTCAGGCAACCGGAACTCGCGGCGCGGCACGGCGCCGCCGGGCGCGAACGCATCGAGCGGCACTACAGCGTGGCCGCCATGGTGTCCGCCTATGCGGCGCTGTACGACCAATTGCTCGGAAACCGGAAAAATCTTGAAGAGGCGATAAAACCATGTGCGGAATAGTCGGGATGTTTGACATGCGCGGCAAGCGCGACATCGACCGGCAACTGCTCGGGCGCATGAATGAAAGCCAGCGGCATCGCGGGCCGGTCGAAGGCGGACTGCATATTGAACCGGGGCTGGGCTTCGGGCATCGCCGGCTGTCGATCATCGACCTGTCGTCCGGCCAGCAACCGCTGTTCAATGAAGACCATAGCGTGGTCGTCGTATTTAACGGCGAAATTTACAACTTCCAGGCGCTGATGGCGGAACTCGCCGCGCTTGGACATCATTTCCGTACGCGCTGCGATACCGAAGTGATCGTGCACGCGTGGGAGCAATGGGGCGAAGCCTGCGTTCAGCGCTTGCGCGGCATGTTCAGCCTGGCGGTGTGGGACCGCAACAAAGAGACGCTGTTCCTCGCGCGCGACCGCCTTGGAATCAAGCCGCTTTTTTTCGCCATGCTGCCCAACGGGATGTTTGTCTTCGGGTCCGAATTGAAATCGCTGCTTGAAGTGCCGTGGCTTGCGCGCGATATCGACCCGCGCTCCGTCGAAGACTATTTCGCCTATGGCTATGTGCCGGAGCCCAGGACGATTTTCAAGGGCGCCAGCAAGCTGCCGCCCGGACACCTGTTGACGCTGCGAGTCGGAGCGCCAGCGGCGGAGCCGAAGAAATACTGGGACGTGCCGTTCAATCCCCTGCCCGCCATGTCGAACAACGATGCGGAACAGGAACTGATCGCACGCTTGCGCGAAGCCGTGAAGAGCCATCTGATTGCCGATGTGCCGCTCGGAGCCTTCCTTTCGGGCGGGGTCGACTCCAGCGCCGTCGTGGCGATGATGGCGGGCCTTTCAACAGGCCCGGTGAGCACCTGTTCGATTGGTTTCGACGATCCAGCCTACGACGAGTCGAAGTATGCATTGCAAGTCGCAAAACAGTACGGTACCCGGCACCACACCGAGACGGTCGACAAGGACGACTACGGCCTGATCGACACCTTGGCCGCGCTGTACGACGAGCCGTATGCCGACAGTTCCGCCATTCCCACTTACCGCGTCTGCCAGCTGGCAAGAAAGCACGTGACGGTCGCGCTATCGGGCGACGGCGGCGATGAGAACTTCGCCGGCTACCGGCGCTATCGCTATGCAATGGCAGAGCAGCGCGTGCGTTCAGTGATGCCATCGTCATTGCGCAAGCCCTTGTTCGGTTTCCTGGGACAGCACTATCCGAAAGCCGATTGGGCGCCGCGCGTCTTTCGCGCCAAGACGACCTTCGAGGCGCTGGCGCGCGATCTGGTGGACGGATATTTCCATGGCGTGTCGACGCTGTCCGATCGCGTGCGCGATCAACTGTTCAGCGACCGGTTTCGCCGCGATCTGCAAGGGTATCGCGCGATCGAAGTGCTGCGCGGTCATGCCGCCAGCGCGCCGACCGACGAGCCGCTGTCGCTGCTTCAGTATCTCGATTTGAAAACCTATCTGCCCGGCGATATTCTGACCAAGGTGGATCGCGCCAGCATGGCGCACGCTCTTGAAGTCCGGGTGCCTTTGCTGGACCACCATTTCGTGGACTGGGTCTCCGGGCTGCCGCCGTCGAGCAAACTGCGGGGCGGCGACGGCAAGCACATTTTCAAGAAATCGCTGCAAGCGCATTTGCCGAACGAGGTGCTGTATCGCGCCAAAATGGGTTTCTCGATTCCGCTCGGCGCCTGGTTGCGCGGGCCGCTACGCGCGAAAGTCCGGGCAGCGGTACTGAACCCGGCCTTGCTCGATACCGGCATATTCAATGAAATCACTCTGCGGCAAATGCTCGAACAGCACCAGAGCGGCTTAATGGACCACTCGGTGCCGCTGTGGTCGGTGCTGATGTTCGACGCCTTCCTTCGCACCCATGGCGCCTGCAGCGCCAGAGCAGCCTGATCACGGCCATCATGCGCATTCTCCATATTCTCGATCACTCTATTCCGCTGCACAGCGGCTATACCTTTCGCACCCTGTCCATTTTGCGCGAGCAGCGCGCTCTCGGCTGGAAGACCTTCCATGTCACCAGCGCCAAGCAAGGCGCCGGCGCCGGCCTGGAAGACACGGTGGACGATCTGCGCTTCTATCGAACGCCGCCCGGCGCCGGGCTGATGGCGAAATTGCCCATACTGAACCAGATCGATGTGATTGACGGACTCACGCGGCGCCTGATGGAAATCATTCCATTGGCGCGCCCCGAGGTGTTGCATGCGCACTCGCCCTCGCTCAACGCCATCGCCGCATTGCGCGCAGGGAAAGAGTTCGGCATTCCGGTCGTGTACGAAGTCCGCGCCTTCTGGGAAGACGCCGCGGTCGACCATGGCACCAGCAAGGAATTCGGCTTGCGCTATCGCCTGACGCGCGCGCTGGAAACCTATGCGCTCAAGCACGCGGATGCGGTGACGACGATCTGCGACGGACTGCGCAAGGATATCGTTCAACGCGGAATCCCCGCGCACAAGGTCACCGTCATTCCCAATTCGGTGGACATTGACAAGTTCGCGATCGGAGGAAGCGCGGACCATGCGCTCAAGCAGGCGCTGGGATTGGATGGCAAGCGCCTGATCGGCTTTATCGGTTCTTTCTACGCCTATGAAGGTCTCGACATCCTGCTGCGCGCGGTGCCGTTGATGCTGAAGTCGGCCCCGGACTTGCGCGTGTTGCTGGTGGGAGGCGGGCCGCAGGATGCGCAATTGCGGCAACTCGCCAAGGAACTCAATATCCAGGACAAGGTGGTCTTCACCGGACGCGTTCCCCATGACCAGGTGTGGAAATACTATGACTTGCTCGACGTCCTGGTATATCCGCGCCTGTCGATGCGGCTGACCGACCTGGTGACGCCGCTCAAGCCGCTGGAAGCCATGGCGCAGGGCCGCTTGCTGGCGGCGTCCGATGTGGGCGGCCACCGCGAACTGATCCGCGATGGAGAAACCGGTGTGCTGTTCAAGGCCGGCGACCCCGCCTCGCTTGCCGACAAGGTAACCGGACTGCTCAATGCAAGCGATCAATGGCCGCTGCTGCGCGGCGCCGGCCGCCGTTTCGTGGAAACCGAGCGCAACTGGCGCGCCAGCGTCTCGCGCTACCAGGATGTGTATAGACGCGTGTCAGGCGTGCGTGCCGCATGAAAATCCTCACCTTCAGCACGCTCTTTCCGAATCGCGCACGGTCAGGGCACGGCATTTTCGTGGAAACGCGGCTGCAACATCTCGTCGCCGCCGGCAAGGTCGAGGCGCGTGTTGTGGCGCCGGTGCCATGGTTCCCGTTCGGCCATGCGCGCTTCGGCCAGTATGCAAGCTTCGCGAGAGCGCCGAGTGAGGAGATGCGTGCCGGTGTTTCCGTGTTGCATCCGCGCTATCCAGTCATACCGAAGATTGGCATGAATGTCGCGCCCTTGCTTCTCGCAAGCGCGGTGAAGCCGTTAATACGGCGCATTATCGATGAGGGTTACGACTTCGACCTGATCGATGCGCATTACTTTTATCCGGACGGTGTTGCCGCAGCCATGCTTGCCAAGCAATTCAACAAGCCGCTCGTCATCACTGCCCGCGGTTCCGACATTACCGTCTTGCCCCGCTATCGACGTCCGAAGGACCTGATCCTCCGGGCCGCCCGGCAGGCGAGCGGCATCATTACGGTGTGCCAGGCATTGAAGGACGAGCTTGTTCGCCTCGGTGTCGATCCTGAACGCGTCACAACGCTGCGCAACGGCGTGGACCTAGGCCTGTTCCAGCCGGTTGATCGCGCCGGTGTGCGCAAGCAGTTGGATATCGAAGGCTTCACCCTTCTGTCGGTCGGCAACCTGATTCCGCTGAAGGGGCACGACCTCGTGATCAACGCGCTCCCACAGTTGCCGGACGTGCGCCTGCTTGTCGCCGGCAGGGGACCGGAGCGCCAGACTCTGGAAACACTTGCGAGGACATTGCGGGTCGCGGACCGCGTGCGCTTCCTTGGCGTGCTTCCGCAGGCCGAGCTGAGAAACTTTTACGGCGCGGCGGATGCGTTGGTGCTGGCATCCAGCAGCGAAGGCTGGGCCAATGTGCTGCTCGAATCGATGGCCTGCGGCACTCCTGTAGTGGCCAGCCGGGTCTGGGGTACGCCGGAAGTGGTGGCGTCGCCCGATGCCGGCGTGCTGATGGGCGAACGCTCGGTGCAAGGGGTAGTGCGCGCAGTCAAGCAGATGCGGACGGCGTACCCCGATCGCGCGGCGACGCGACGCTATGCGGAACAGTTCAGCTGGGACGAGACGACTGCGGGACAGATGCGCCTGTTCCGCAGCATTATCGAAAAAACGGTTGGCGCCATGCGGCCGGCATTTTCAAACAAGTATCCCGCCTGAAGCGATTGCCAATGATCCTTGACAAGAAGCCCAGTCGTTTCGCCTACCGTTGCATTCGTGCAGCCGGCGATGCCATCGCCGCGCGCAGGAAGCAGGCCGGCAACCGGCTTTGTATTCTGAGCTATCACCGCATTCTTGAGGAAAACGACCCGATATTGCTGAGCGAGCCTGACATCCAAAGCTTCCAATGGCAAATGGAACTGCTCGCCGAATGCTTCAATGTCATGCCGCTTTACGACGCCACTATGGCGCTGGCGAAGAATGAACTGCCTCCGAGGGCGGTATGCATCACCTTCGACGACGGTTACCGATCCATTCATGATTTCGCGCTGCCCATACTCAAGACCTACCGTTTGCCGTCGACGGTATTCGTCACGTCCGGCTGTCTGGGGGTATGCAACATGTGGAACGACCGGATCATTGAAGCCGTAAGAAGCCTTCCTGGCGGACAGGTCGATTTGCGCCTGCTTGGCATGGGCAAGATTTCATTGGCCGGCGATCAGGCAAAGAAGCGGCTGGCGCATCAACTGATCGAGTCGTCGAAATACCTCTATCCGCAGGCGCGCCTCGAGCTTGCGGAACAGGTCGAGAAAATTGCGGGCGGCGCCCGTCGGCGCGACTTGATGCTGACACCCGAGATGGTCAGCCGCCTGTCGGATCAGAACGTCGAGATAGGCGGGCACACCATTTCGCACCCCATCCTGACGCGCGTGGATGACGTCGTTGCTTCCCGCGAGATCCACGAGAACAAGCGTCATCTTGAGCAGATCGCCGGCAAGCCGGTGCGCCTGTTTGCCTATCCGAACGGCAAGCCGCACATCGACTTTGGCGCGCGCCACGTGGAGATGGTGAAAGATGCAGGGTACCTCGCAGCCTTTACCACCTTGGCTGGCGCCGCAGAAAGAACGCATGACATGTACCAGTTGCCCCGTAGCCGTCCATGGGATACCAATCCGCTCATGTATGGCGCCCGTCTCTTGCGCTGGCTTCAGGGTTAATGAGAGGCCGTGATGGATAAGATAAATAAGAATATCGTTGTCTCGTTCGCGACACAGTATTCGGAACTGGTCATCCAGTTTTTGAGCGTCCTGGTCCTGGCGCGCATTTTGTCTCCCGCCGAAATCGGGACATATTCGGTTGCCGCATTTCTGATGACGCTTCTGCACGTGTTCCGTGATTTCGGGGTGGCGCGGTATGTGGTCCAAGTGCATACCCTGACGCCGGAAAAGATCCGCTCGGCGCTCGGGGTCGCATTCATTCTTGCCTGGACTGTGGCTCTTGTCCTGCTGGGAAGCAGCAATGTCATTGCCAATCTCTACCAAACGCCCGCCATCCGGGAAATCCTCATCATCATGTCCGCCAGTTTCGCCATTACACCGCTTGGCGGATTGCTGACTGCGATTTTTCGTCGCGAAATGCAGCTCCGGAAAATCCTGGTCATCAAGTTAAGCAGCGCGCTCTGCCACGTCTCCGTGGCGATTTTCCTGGCGCTTGAAGGCTTTGGCGCGGTGAGCCTTGCCTGGGCCAATTTTGCCGGCATCCTGGTGTTCGGCATTGTCGCCACCATGTTGCGTTCTCCCGGCACGCCCTTGCTTCCCCGCTTTACGGAAGTGCGGGAGATATTGTCGTTCGGGAGCATCTCCAGTTTGGGAAGCCTTGCCAATGTCGCCGGCGCAAATGCCCCTGACGTTGTCATCGGAAAAATCATCAACCTTGCCGCCGCCGGGTATTTCAGCCGCGGGAACGGCCTCGTCCAGTTGTTCAAGACATTGGTGGTCGGCTCCGTGCTGCCCCTGATCCTGCCTCACTTTGCGCAACTGCGGCGCGAGAACGGCGACCAGACGAAACCCTACTATTCCGCGGTAGAGCACCTCACCGCATTTGCGTGGCCTTTCTTTTCTGTGATGGCCCTGCTGGCGCTTCCCGTGGTGCGCACCCTCTACGGCCCGCAGTGGGATGCATCTGTCCCTATTGTGCAACTGCTATGCGTTGCGGGCGCCATATCCGCCGTCGGAACCTTTGCCAGTGAAGTGATGGTCGCCAACGGAAAAATCAGGGATATCACCACGGCGCAAGTGATTGGCTGCGCCATGCGCGTGTCCGCCATTCTTCTGGCAAGCAGTCATGGCGTGGCGGCGATGGCAGCCGCGCTGATCGCCGCGGAGTGTCTTTCCCTGTTTGTGGTCTCGCATTTCCTGCAGGCCGCCACGGGGATTGCGTTTCTGCCGGTGATTAAAAGTACGAGAAAAAGTCTGGTGATCTGCGCATGGAGTTCGGTCATTCCCGCCGGAATAGGGATCACGGGAGCGACTGAGGCAGCCGCGTCGTGGCTTCCAACAATGGCAGGACTGGTCGGTGCCGCCGCGGGATGGATTGTCGGGGTCATACAAACCAATCATCCGATCAAGGCTTTGCTTGACCTCGGATACAACCGGGTCGTGCGCGCGGCAGCACAAGCGCCGTCAAATGAATAGTGACGCCGTGGTCGCTCATATGCAGGAAAGGCCGGAATGAAAATGCGAGACAAGCACAATCGGAAAATCCGCCTCCGTTTCAGCCCGATGAAAAATCGATACTAGGAGAATGCAGTGGGGTTTCCGAAGACGAAAGTCGCATTTTGCGAGAACGGCGCCGGTTACGGCGGCGCCATCATCTCGCTTGCCGCGTTTTTGAAAAACATCCCCGAGTCATTCGACACACACATCTATACGTGCCTGGGTACGGAAGAATATCAAAGGCTGAGCGAGCTCGGACGCTGGCGGCACCTTGCACCGGTATCGCTCATCAATTCCGACCTGTGGAAGGCCAGGGGCGTACCCTTCGTCTCCATGCTGGATAACATCTGCAATGTCGCCCCATATGCGATGCGCTTTTACAGCGCGTTCAGAAAGGACGGCATCAAGATCGCCTATCTCAACAATGACCCGAGCTGCAACCTTGCAGCCGCAATGGCCGCCTCGCTGGCGGGCATTCCCATGGTTCTCCACGCCCGCGGATTCAGTTCCGCCACAAGGAGCGCACAGTGGGTACTGTCGAAAATCACCCATTGCATTGCCGTGTCCAACGCGGTGCGGGACCAATTGGTGGCAAGCGGTGTGCGTCCGGACAAATGCACGGTGGTGCATGAAGGACTGGACATGACGCTTTTCCGGCCGCGACCGCCATCCGAATCGGTGCGCAGGGAGCTCGGCATCGGAGACGACGAGCCGGTCGTCACCCTTGTCGGCGGTCTGGTCGACTGGAAGGGACAGGATGTGCTGCTGGACGCCTGTCCGCGGATATTCAGTGCATTCCCGACTGCACACGTATTGTTGGTAGGGGCGGCCTACGGCAAGGACAACGGCTATGCGAACATGATTCTGGCAAAGGCAAATGCGCCGGAATTCAAGGGCCGGGTACGCGCGCTCGGTTCCAGGCAAGACATCCCCGACATTCTCTCCATTTCTTCTGTCGTCGTGCATGCGTCGACCAAGCCGGAACCGTTTGGGCGAACCTTCCTTGAAGGCATGGCGATGGGCAAGCCGGTCATTGCCTCGGCGGAAGGAGGACCATGCGAAGTGATCGAGCACAATCGCGACGGCATGCTTGTCCAGCCCCGGGAGCCGGCGCGCCTGGCTCAGGCTATATGCCGCCTCCTGTCAGAAGCGGACTTCGCAGCCAGCCTTGCCAAAAACGCTGTCGCAAAAGCCGCGCGCTATTCCATCGAAAACCACTCCATGGAAATCGAAAAAGTGCTGAAACGGTTTTCTGCTTAACGATCTTCGATTTAATACCGGGATTTTTCTATGAAGCTTTTCTATTACAAAAACCCTATCGGAAATTTTGGCGACGATCTCAATCCGTGGATCTGGGAAACACTTGCGCCGGATTTGTTCGATGACGACGATTCCACGGTGCTTGTCGGAATCGGTACGCTAATCAACGACCGTGCGCCCGAAAAGCCACGGAAGATTGTGTTCGGTTCGGGCGTCGGCTATCACCGCCTCCCGGTTATCGACGAAAAGTGGGAGTTTTACTGCGTTCGCGGGCCGCTCTCCGCCGAACGACTAAACCTCGACAAGTCTTGCGCGCTATCGGATCCCGCCGTGCTGCTCACCCAGGTCGTTGGCGAAGCGAAGATGGAAAAGCAGGACATGGTCTGTTACATGCCGCACCACGCCAGTTCCATGTTTGCGGATTGGCGAAGCATCTGCGAAAAGGCGGGCCTCGTATACATTGATCCCGCCGACGACATGAAAGAGACGGTAAGAAAGATCAGGCAATCCAAATTCATCATTGCCGAGGCAATGCACGCGGCGATCGTCGCTGATGCGTTCAGGGTTCCGTGGATACCGGTTGCCTGCTACGACCATATCCTCGACTTCAAGTGGAACGACTGGTGCGCATCGCTGGACATGAAATACCGGCACACGAAAATACAGTCGATATGGGACATGGAGCGGGACTTTTCATTGACAACCCGGCTCAAGACCAATGTCAAGCGAGGATTTCGGAAGGTCGGCATCTGGACCGATATGTGGACGCCGCCGGTCCCGAAAACAAACCGCGCGTCTGTCGAAGACGACGTGGTGCAGTCGCTCATCCGCCTCAAGAACAATGGCGTTCAATGCCTTAGCAGCGACCTCGCGCATACCCGGTCGATTGACCAGCTCCTCACTTGCCTGGAACGCCTGCGAAAGGATTTCAGGCACAAGCGCATCGGTGCCCGTGCAATACCCAGCGCCCCAATCATGCCTGCAGGCACACAGATTGGGATTCCTCAAGGTGCGCATGGAACCAGCGTTTAAGCTAGCCGGAGTTGCCTATGCGCCACTTATTGCGCTGTTTCACGAACGGCAACATGCGATAAAAAGACTATAAAAGCGGACCGTGCGTGCGGCGCGTCAATAGAAATCGGGGAGGGATAAGGCATGGAGGCTTTCTTGTTCGCGTTGGCGCTTGCGGCCGTCGTGCTGCTGGTGCGCGGGTACGGGCGCCATGAGAGGCGCGCGGAAACTGATGATCGTTCCTGGCTGTTTTCCTATAAAACCACCTTGGCCAAGAAGGATCCGACGGACAGAGCGAAGCCATAAATGCGCGACCTATTGATGCTTGGCGCCATGTCGGTGCTTGTTCCCCTGTCGATTTCCAACGGATTCATTGCGTATGTGCTGTGGGCGTGGACCGCCCTGTTTTCGCCCAACTATTACCTGTACGGCTTTATGAGCGGCGTACGTTACAACTTTCTGTTCGCCGGAATCGCGCTGCTTGCGCTGTTGCTTGGCAAGCGCCGCAGTCCGCTTCGCTTCACTTCCACGCAAAAATGGCTGATCGTCTTTCTGGTACACGCATCGCTATGCGCGGCGTTTGCCTATTCGCCCAATCGCCTGAATGCGGAGATCTATGAAGGATTGGTAAAGGCGATGGTCTTTTGCCTGGTCCTGCCGGCTTTCGTGGACAGTCGAATGCGCCTGCATGTGCTGCTTGTCGCGCTGGCCATGGGATTGTCGTTCCATGGCGTGGTGGAGGGCGCGAAGTTCATTCTCTCGGCTGGCGGCCACAAGATCACCGGCATTCCCACCACAATGATGAGCGACAACAACCACTTCGCTGTCGGTTTGTTGATGATCGTTCCTGTCCTGTATTACCTTTACCAATATTCGGCCCATCGCCTGGTCCGGCTTGCCTTTCTCGGCGCATTTGCCATTACAGCGCTCGCCGTGGTCGGCACATTCTCCCGCGGCGGTTTCATCGGCCTGGTTGTCGTCGCCACATGGCTGGTGTTGTCCAGTCGGCGCAAGTTTTACGCGTTGGCGACCATCGCTGTGGTCAGTGCGCTTCTCCTGCTTGCGGCGCCGGATGCATGGTTCGCGCGCATTGATACGCTCAACGATGCGGGTGAAGACAGTTCCTTCATGGGAAGGGTAAATGCGTGGAAGATCAGCCTGGTCGTGGCGCTGAACAATCCTGTGTTTGGCGGCGGCTTTCATTCCATCCAGGCACAGCATATCTGGTCCACGTTCCGGGAGGCGATTCAGTTCCTCGATTTTATCCCCACTCCGCCCACGGTGGAGACGGCGCGTGCAGCGCACAGTATCTATTTCGAGGTCCTGGGCGACACCGGTTTTGTGGGCTTGCTTCTTTGTCTCGCGATCTGGATCAATGCCTGGCGCACGGCGCTGTGGATCAAGCGCGCGATACACGACCAGGCGGAACTCGTATGGGCACGCGACCTCTCCGATATGCTGCGCGTGGCGTTACTGGTATATGCCATCAGCGGTGCTGCGGTCAGCATGGCGTATTTCGAGCTGTTCTACATTTTTGCAGCGCTAATCGCAGCGCTGGAACAATACGTGGTTCGGCATCTGGCGCAAGTTCCAGTTCCGGTTCCAGCTTCGTCTGTCGAACTGATATCGGTTCCGACAGGCAGCCTATACTCGAGATCATCCAGATGAACTTCGAAAATGCGTCTGGCGCGGCCCCTTACTGGCCGGGCAAAAGCAGGGGACTTTAAGGAATAAGAAATGGCTACGTCGATGCAGGAAAATATAGAGCGCAACTTTATCAAGGGCGTCCTGATTCTTCTGGTGATCGCGGATCATAACGACTTTATGCGCGCTCTTTTCAAGAGCGAATTCAAGCCATTGACCTTGCACGTATTCGGCTTTTTTTTCCTGGCAATGCATAGTGACCGCAGCATGCGCGGTTCAATACGGCGCTTCTTTACCGATCGGCTGGTTCGTTATGGCGTGCCGTTCCTTCTGTTCTATGCAGGCTACGCCTTCATGTATCACATGCTCGGCATGCGCCATGGCGTCGGCACGCTACCGGAGCTGGCCACCGATATTGCCGCAGGCGCTTTGATCGGCAGTTTCGCACTGGTGAAACAAGGCGCCGGCGCGGCCTTTCTCTGGTTCTTGCCTACGCTATTCGGATTTGTGCTGACCTCACATCTGTTCGCGCAACTGAAACCGCCTTACCGTGCGCCGGCATTCTGTGTCGCCTGCATCGCGCATCTTTTCATTGGAGCGCTGCCTCCTGTTGCAAGCGTCTATAGCCCGCTTGGTTTGATGGTGGCGATTTACATGCTGCCGATCGCCTTGCTTTGCTCCCGGGCAGAACAGTACGGAGCGACGCGCGCCACTCCTTTCTCAGTGAGTATGCTGCTCGGTTTTGCCAGTGCCGTTACGTATGCCTACCTGGTCGCCGCTGGCGCCACTATCGAGATAGGGACGCTCGAAGTGCCGGTATTGCACCACAATTGGGAGGTACTCATAGCGCATGATGTTTCCGTGCTGACGGGCTTTCTTTTCCTGCTATCCCTGGCACGCCAACCACTCGCGGGAACCGGCTTCCTTTGCGATGTCGGGCAGCATTCACTGCTCATTTACCTGATGCACCCGGCAGTATTTTTCATTGTGCGGATTCTCACCGAATCGGTAATGCCAAGTCTTGTTCCGGCTGGCGACAGATCGCCGGCAATTATTGCATTCGCCCTTTGCAGCATTATGCTCACCGCGTATCTTTCGCTTTGCGCCGCCAGAATCGTTTCACGCATTCCAGTACTACGGCAATTAGCAACGCCGAGGAACGCCGACGATTGGCTAAGCGGAGCGGAAAAACTATTTCGCCGCTCGAAGTTTTCCTGAGACGCGCTTTGATTTATCGATGAACCCTATCCGTACGGCGGCTTTCCATTCGTTGCGCATGCTCAAAAATCAAGAAGATATGTACCAAGTCGATGCCCCAACGCGCAAATGGTCAACGACGGATTCGCGCTGCCGGCGGTAGGAAACACCGAACCGTCGCACACCCACACGTTATTCGCTCCGAACACCTTTAGATTCGCATCCACCACGCCGTTGGCAGGCGAATCTGCCATGCGCGCGGTACCGAGATGATGCGCGGCCGAACTCGCCGCTTCCAGCCAGTCAGCGACCTGATCCTTGCGTGTCGAGCTCACCTGCGGATGTCGGTCCAGGCTTTCCATGACCAGACCAAGCGTCCTTCCAAAGCCATCGATGTCGTCCCCGCTCAACTGCCAATTGACCCGCGCCAGCGGATAACCGTAGCGGTCGCGCCTGTGTTCGGACAAATCGACGCGGCTGGCTGGATTGGGAAGTTGTTCGGTCATGAAAAACAGGTCGCCGTAGCGGGTGTTGCGATTGAGCTGGAGGCGTTGGTGGGCGACGCGCCAGCGGATATAACGATCGGTCAGGATGGCCTTCAGATGCGAAGCACGAAGGTCGCGAATGCCGCGCACGCCCAGGAAAGACATCAACGTCAGGTTCGGCACTTTTCGCCCATTGAGGCCGGGACGGATGAACAGGGTGTGATTGGGAAGCGCGCGATCACGCTGGGCGTGCGGATTGACGACAAATCCAGGCAGTGCTTTCACAGCACCGCCAATATCGAAGCCGGAAAATAGTTGTCCCTCAACTGGGTCGCGAAATACCACCTGCGACACATACGCGGCCGGATGGTCCATCAAATTGCGCCCCAGCCACCAGGCGCCCTTGGCTGGTCCCGGAGTCATTCCCGTTTGGGAATTCAGCAGCAGCCTTGGAGTTTCCAGTGCGCCGGCGGCGACAATATAGGCATCCGCCCGCACCGTGAAAATTCGGCCGCCGCTGCCGACAATCAGGTGGCGCACCGTGCCCGCGTCATCCGCTGACAATCGCAGCGCGACGGCATGGGTGACGCAGCGCGCACGGCCCTGTTCGCACCACTTCAGGACCATGTCCTTGCCGCGGAAAGGCGTTGAGTGAAACTGGTAGACCTTGCTTTGCATGACGTCGGCAGCCGCGGGTTGTTTCTCCAGCCCCGCCGCCACTTCGGCGACGCCGGAACGGTCGCCGCCGCACAGAAAGCCCCAAGCTTGTCGATAGTGCGAGGCCAATTCACTGCCGCCGATTGGCCAGCCGCTATGAGGCACCCAGTCGCGCCGCTGGAAATCGATGTCGTCGAGCTGGGCGCACACGCCATGCCAGAATGCCGTGCCGCCGCCCACTTCCAGCCCACGACTGGTGGGTAATTGAAACGGACGCCCGACCATGTCGATCTCGATGGCTGGCGGCTCGCGCCGGCTTGCCGTTATAGGGCCGGCTTCGATCAAAATCACATCAACGCCCGCTTCCACCAGGATGCGCGCGACCGAAAGCGCGCCCATGCCGGTCCCCACAATACAGACCTTGGCCCGCAGGCAGGCCGCCGGGGCCAGTGATCTTCCGTCTAGCAGCATGCCTTGGTACCTTCGCAAGGTGAGTGTTCTGTATAACGCGCGAATCTCATTGGCCGCCTAGCCATTCCCGAGTTCGCGCGGCAATCGCCTCGCGCCAGGCGCGCCGCGCAAAGGTGTGGTTCGCGCCATGCAGTTCGAATCGTTGTACGCGGTCCGAACGGATCAGTTTCTGCCATTGAGCGGAACCACGCTCAAGCTCGGAAAACTCCCGCGCCGTCAAATCATTGCCGCTCAAGATAAGAAGCACCCTTCCCTTGAATCGGCTAAAGCCATGCAACATTCTGTCCGGCAGGGAGTCGGAATCGCTGGCGCCAGCCATCACTTTGCTTCCCAGGGCGCGCCCGATCAGTTGCAAAAGCGATCGACTCGCCGCGCTGTAATCAAATTTGCCTCGGCCGATTTTCTTCCACAGCTCCGCATCCATCAACCGTGCATGGTAGTAGTGCTTCAGGTACGTCTTCGCGATGCCCGCTTCCGTCCTCGCCCACGGATTCACCAGCACCAGCCCCGCGATACGGGGGTCCTGATGCGCATACAACAGCGCGGCCGAGGCGCCGTCGCACAGCCCCCAGATCACCACCTTCCTGATCGACGCCGCCTCGGCCATGAAGCGGTCGACGGCGGCGCGAATGTCATCGCCTATCGTCTCGAAATTGCGCATGCTCCCTTCGCTGTCCCCCATGCCGCGGTAGTCGAAACGCAGTACCGGAAAACCATGCGCGGCAAGGTCGCGCGCAAGCAGGGTGAATTGCCGGTGGCTACCCGCTCGGTATTGCGCGCCGCCGACCACAATCAGGACGCCGCACGATTGCGCTTGTCGCGGCAGGCTGAGAATGCCGTACAGCGCCGCCTCGCGGCAAGAAAAGACCAGAGCGCGATCTTCCACGTTCATACCGTGGCTTCGGCAAGAATGTCCGTGGTAGCGGATAGCAGCGGCAGGCATTCACGGATTTCCTGTCCCGTCCAGAATGGCTCGCAAGTAACGGCATGCATATGCAGAGCAATATCATTTGCCATCCAGGCGCGCGCTGTATCCATACGCCAGTCCGCCATCCTGCCGTCCGCGCCGGAAACGATTTCCAGCCAATGGATGGGAGCGCGCATCGCTGACAGGCAGGAGAGATCCATGTCGTCGATGCCGGAAACCAACGCCGGCGATAATTCATAACCGGCGACTTCAACCACGTCCCCGGAAGCCAACGCAGTCCGCAAGGCTTGCGTTCCGCCGGTGCTATCCCGATGCTCGTTGAGCATGTCGCCGGCAACGCGCAGCCGCAGGAACTGTGTCATGAATGCTTTTCCGGCGATCACCGGTTGCCAGAGGATGAGTGTATCGATGGCGCTTCCCGCATGGCGCGCGAAATCCACGGCAAGTGTGGCGCCCAGGCGCAAGCCCCATAGGCTCACTGCCGGCGCGACATGGGTTTCCAGCCATCTCGCGGCGACTGCGAGATCCTGCCTCCAGATCTCCCAACTGGCGTCGCGCAACTCGCCATCGCTGTCGCCGCAGCCGTGGAGATCGATCTGCAGCACGCCCAATCCCATTGCGGCAAATGCGCGCGCCTGCATGGCGGCCATGTGTCGCGACATATTCATTTCATCGCCGAAGGGATGAACGTACAGGATCGCGCCCGCGCATTCCCGACTCGCATCGGGAGCGTGATACAGGCAAAAACGCCGCCCCGGCGCGGCATCGAGGAAAAATGGCCGCGCCGGCTCCTGGCATGTCGTGTCGTTCATGCCGCGAGCTTGCGATCCACCAGCGCGGAAAGAGTGCCGACTGTCTGAAAAACGCTGGCGCTGATGTCATCGTCGTCCAGCGCGATGCCGAAGCGCTCCTCCATGGCGGTGATGACGATGATCACCGCCATGGAATCCAGCTCGGGAAGATTGCCCAGCAAGGCCGTTTCCGCGGTCAGCGCCGCGCCGCGAGCGCCGAGGCTCAACATATCGGTGAGGAGGTGTTTGACTTGTTCGATCGTTTGCATGCCGGCTCCCTTCGTTGCTATGGGCAAGACGTGCGCCTGCCTCATTCAGCTCAATGGAGGGGCTGAACGCGACAGACGAAATGAGCTTGTCATATTGCCGCTCTCTAAGTTCCGTTTGTTGCGGTTTATCAAAACATCAACATACTAGGCAGCAATACTTGGGGCCTGAGATCGCGATCGCATACACGCCCCACTTACTGCCGAAGGAGATGCTTTTGACCACCGTTCACGAACCGTTCCCAGCCACTTTCCAAACTGTGTTCGATGCTCAGCTTGCCAGGATTTCGCAATTGGAAGAGCCTGCAGCCGATGACGCCCAAGTGGTTGCCGTTGTCGGACTCGGCTATGTTGGATTGCCGTTAGCGGTGGCGTTCGGCAAGCACTATCGCACCATCGGCTACGACCTGTCGGAAGGTAAAGTAGAGAGTTATCGGAACTTCGTCGATCCCACCGGCGAAGTGTCTACCGAAGCGTTGCGCGCCGCAAGCAAGCTCTCTTGCAGCACGGATGCGACCACGCTTGCGCTGGCCGACCATATTGTGGTGGCGGTGCCGACACCGGTGGACACCGCGCATCAACCCGACTTCACTCCGCTCATCAGCGCCAGCCAAAACGTCGGGAAACACATGAAGCGCGGCGCGATCGTGATTTATGAATCGACGGTCTATCCCGGCGCCACCGAGGAAATCTGCGTGCCGATTCTCGAACAGTATTCCGGCATGCAATGGAAGAAGGATTTCCATGTCGGCTTTTCACCCGAGCGGATCAATCCCGGCGACCAGGAGCATACGCTGGCTTCCATCGTAAAGGTCGTGTCTGGCGACGACGCGGAGACTCTTGAGCAAGTCGCGCGCTTGTATGAGCGCGTGGTCACGGTGGGCGTGCATCGCGCATCGAGCATCAAGGTCGCCGAATCCGCGAAAGTGATCGAAAACACGCAGCGCGACTTGAATATCGCGTTGATGAATGAACTGGCGATCATTTTCGACAAACTCGGCATCGACACGCTGGAGGTCTTGCAGGCGGCAGGCACCAAGTGGAACTTCCTCAACTTCCGCCCCGGCCTGGTGGGCGGACATTGCATCGGCGTCGACCCCTACTATCTGACGCACAAGGCGGAAATGATCGGCTATCACCCGCAGGTCATCCTCGCCGGGCGCCGCATCAACGATGGCATGGCGAAGTTCGTCGCGGAAAAAACCGTCAAGGAATTGATACGCGCCGGGTTCCCGGTCAAGGGCGGAAAAGTCAATGTGCTCGGCCTGACGTTCAAGGAGGATTGCCCCGACCTCCGCAATTCCAAGGTGGCCGACATGATCCATGAATTACAGTCCTACGGCGTGGATGTGTATGTCCACGACCCGGTCGCGACAGCAGACGAGGCCGAGCATGAGTATGGTTTGAAGCTTGTCAGTTGGGAAGATTTGCCGCGCGCGGATGCGGTGATCGCCGCGGTGTCGCATCGCGAGTTGCTTGGACGGCCGCTGACGGATATCCAGTCCAAGCTGGTCGACAACGGATGCTTCATTGACGTGAAGTCCCGGTTCGATTCGAAGTCGCTGGGAGACGTCGGCTATAGCGTGTGGAGACTGTGATGCCCCCTGTGCGTATCGGGAGCCATCCAGCCAAGTATCAGCAAGTCCGGCGGCACTTGATGGAGCGCCAGTACCATTGGTTGATTACCGGTGTCGCCGGTTTTATCGGGTCCGCGCTGCTGGAAGCCTTGCTGCGGCTGAACCAGAAGGTGACCGGCCTCGATAATTTCTCCACCGGCTATCAGGACAATCTCGACCAGGTAAGCAAAGCGGTCGGACAGCGCGCCTGGCAGAATTTCCAGTTGATCACAGGCGACATACGCGAACCGGAAGACTGTCTGCGGGCATGCAAAGGAGTCGACTACGTATTGCACGAGGCAGCCCTCGGTTCCGTGCCGCGCTCGATTGACGATCCTGTTTTGACCAACGCGAACAACATCACCGGCTTTCTGAACATGCTGGTCGCATGCCGCGACAGCGGCGTGAAGCGGGTGGTGTATGCGGCATCGAGTTCGACGTATGGCGATCATCCGGACTTGCCGAAGGTGGAAGCGGTCATCGGCAAACCGCTATCGCCGTACGCCGTCACCAAGTACGTGAACGAACTGTATGCGGATGTGTTTGCGCGCTGCTACGGAATGGAGTCAATCGGGCTGCGCTACTTCAATGTCTTCGGGCCGCGCCAGGACCAGAACGGCGCTTATGCGTCAGTGATCCCGCAGTGGATTGGCGCGATGACGAACGATCAACCGGTGAACATCAACGGCGACGGGGACACCAGTCGCGACTTCTGCTTCATCGACAATGTGGTGCAAGCCAACCTGCTCGCGGCGCTGACGGATGATCCGCAGGCGGTCAATCAGATTTATAACGTCGCTCTGAACGAGCGCACCAGCTTGAATGAGTTGCATGAACTGCTGAATTCGCTGCTGGCCGACATTTTTCCCGGCCTGCGGCAGCACCAGCCACGGCACCTGCCGTTTCGCGCGGGCGATGTGCGCCACTCGCAGGCGGACATTTCAAAGGCATCGGCCTTGCTCGGATTCGAACCGACGCATCGCCTCAGGGATGGCTTGATCGAAACGCTGAACTGGCACAAGAAGCGCCTTGACCTGTTCGCCGGCAGATCCCCCGCAGCAGCGTAAGATGACGCGCGTCGCGCTTCATCACAGCTTTGAGGCGTTGCCGAAGCCCTACGAGCAATTGTTTGACAATGCCGGCGCAGGCGTTTTTCTAAGCCTGCCGTGGTTCCGTGGACTAGCGGCGACCGCCTTGGGAGAAAAAGCGCAGCTGCGCATCTATGCGCTTGAGTCGACATGCGGCGACATGGTCTATCTGGCGATACCAATGGTTCACGATCCGTCACGGAGGCACCTTTTCTCGCCACGCAAACTTGCCGCGGCGGCGAACTGCTATACATCGCTGTTTAGCCCGCTCGTCGGCGATACGAATAGCGCGCAAAACGCCCTGAACAGGCTGGTCAAGGCAATGGCGACGGATGCGCCGCGATGGGACACCATCGCCCTGCACCCGATGGATCCGGATAGCCCACTTTTCACGGAAATGCTGTCGGCGTTTCGTTCCGCCGGCATGGCTGTACAACGCTATTTCTGTTTTGGAAACTGGTACTTGAAGGTGAATGGCCGCACGTATCAGGAATATGCCAGCACCTTGCCGCCGCGTTTGAAAAATACGCTGAGGCGAAAGGCGCAACAATTGGATAGCGCCAACCGGCTTCGCATTGACATCATTACGCGGGCTGCCGATGTGCCGGCGGGAATCGAGGCCTATGAAACGGTTTATCAAGCAAGCTGGAAACCGCCGGAAGCTTATCCGGAATTCATTCCCGGTCTGATTCGCATGTGCGCGCAGCATGGATGGTTGCGGCTGGGCGTTGCCTATGTCGACGACCGACCGGCCGCCGCCCAGCTATGGATTGTCGCCAACGGTGTCGCCTCGATTTACAAGCTGGCGTATGACCACCGGTTGGCAAAACTGTCGATCGGCTCTCTTCTCACCGCCCGCCTGATGCAGCAGGTTATCGATGTGGACGGCGTGCAAGAGGTGGACTTTTTATCCGGCGATGACGCGTACAAACAAGACTGGATGCCGCATCGGCGCGAACGCTGGGGCATTATGGCTTTCAATTTGCGCACGCTAAAAGGAGTTCTGCTGGCGGTTGCCCATCTAGCCGGCCGCTTCCTGAAAAATATCGGGAGATAGTTGGGAATCGCGTGCCGCCCTCCCTCAACAACCCTAGAGCGGTTTCAGTAATTATTCACTCCGCTGCGGCACCATGATAGGCCGCATCGAGAGGCGCCTGGTGGCGACGAAAATCTCGCGTAGCAAATAGACAAAGCTGCCAGTTAACGAAAACATTCCTAGTACAAAGCATAGTGCGATGAATTTCGCGAGAGCCAGGTTCAGTGCGTCGCCGATGAACAGTGCGGCAATGACGATGCAGACCAGCAATGCACATGAAGTACTAAGGGTAATGGCGCGATTGATCAAATGCGTCCGACGATACAGCGTGGCGAGCTCGGCATAGGAATCCGAGTGATCGGCTGCGCTGGTGGCATTGATCCGATCTTCAAGCACGCGAGAACGATCAATGATTCTGGCAAACCGGTTGGTAAGCACCATCAGATTGGTGCCAACGCCCGTCAACAGAAAAACCGGTGCAATCGCGAGCTGAATGATATGGCTGATGTCGCCAAGCTGGATGTCCATGAGAAAGTGATTTGAGATGAAGATTATGCCAAGCAGTTTTAGGTACACAACAGCGTGCGCTCCAGCGATAGTCTAACAGGTGCTGATTCTCTTCAGAAAAATCGCCTAAGGAACGTGCACGGAAAAATTTCCCGATTTGGACGCGCCAGACGGGATGCAATGCAAGGCGCGAGGAGGAGTCATAGCGAGCTATGGCGACAACGAGCAACGCCGCAGTGCGCCCGCCAAACGTGGAACAAATCGGGAAATTATTTCGTGCACGTTCCTAAGCATTATCGCATCGCATCGAAACGCCCCTCGCCTGCAAAGGCCAGGGGCGTTTTTCTTTTCCAGCCAGCCTCTATTGGCCTCGGCTCATTTTCGCTATTGTCTCCGCAGTAATCGCCCCTGAATACGGTACGCTCTCGCCACGCGCATTGAACCAGTAGGTGCGTGGGAGCTCGCCATACCACTTGGGGTCGATTGCATAACGTAACTGCTCAGACGGCGCGTTGCCAAACGCCCAGGCGTTGCCGCTAATGCCTGTCGACTCCAGCTTCTTCTTTATCAAGATAGCGGATTGTGCCTCGCTCAACGAATCGGTTGCCACGGTGACGACATTCAATTTCCGGCCCTTGCGCTGTTCTTGGGCAAGCGTCTTCAGGCTCGCTTGGCAATACACACACTCAAGCGACCACAGGACCATCACAAACGGCTTGCCTTTTTGCTTTTCAATGATGCGAGCAAGGCTGTCGGGCTCAAACGGTTGAAGCGCCGAATTCGCATTTGCCGCACTGGAAAAAACAGCGGCTAGCGAAACCAAAAATGTCAGGATAAAGTTATACATGGCTACATTTCCACTTTTGCAGGCACGAGGCGCACGCCCTCGGCTTCCGTGCGCCAGGCCAGCATGAGTCCAGATGGCGTATTCAATAAATGCGGATGATCCGAGCCCCGCTCCGTGCGAGCCAACTCCTTGTTATGCCAAGTCAGTCCGCCATCTTTCGAGATCCTGGCAAGGATCGCCGTCGATTTGCCGTCGAATTGCTTCCAGACGATGACGACAGCCTTGCCATCCACTGCGACCTCCGCGTGGGCGGCTTGCGCGCTACCGAGCTTGAACGGTACGCCCAATTCACCGCGCGGCGCCGCATTTGCGTAAAACACGCCGCCCTCGTCGCCCTTCACGTTGAACCATACCTGGTGACGCGTACCGTCCTCGGCAAAGGCAAGCGATGGGCCATGATGGGGGCAGGCATCAATGCGCCAATTGTCAAACGATGCCCGCGAATGCGGCATTACTTTGCCGCCTGGCGTCAATTCGGCCATGGCATGATCACGCACATTGGGTTCGAACACGTGGCGCCATAGCGCTACAGGCTTGCCGTCCGAATTAAGCGCCAATGCAATGCGACAGCATTCACACGAATGATCGGCGACCTTGAAGTCACCCTTGAAGCTGGCGCCGCCGTCTTCCGATACGGCATAGTAGATCGCAGCGCCTGCATATTTTTCCTTGCGCGCGGCAGCTGCTACGCCATCGCGCTTGTCGATCCAGGCGATATAAATGCGACCGCCGCGGTCGACGACCATCGATTCGAAGCGATGCGTAATCACGTCACGATTCGCATGCACGGTGGTCGGCGGCAGGAAGGTTTTACCGCCATCGAGCGAACGTACGAACCGGATTTCGCCGGTGTAGGGTTTGTCGAGTGGTTTGGTGTAAGCGATGTAGAGTTCGCCACCGGAGCCGAATGCGAGCTTGGGCCGGTTTTCTCCGTCTGCTGCGATCTCTTCCGGCACGCTCTGAATACGCTTGGGGGAAGACCATGTCTTGCCGTCGTCTTCAGACGTTTGCAGTATTACGTACTGTCCATCGCCTGCGGCTTCCTTGCTTGCAGCCCATAAACGTCCGTGTGCATCAATGGCCACGGAGGTGCCCAGTTGAACCTTCTTGGCAGGCGCCATTTTGTGCTGCGCATGTTCTGCTTGCGCAACAGCGTCAAACGATAATCCGCTCATTAGCAGAAAATAAAACGCGCCGATGATCCTGCCAACAGTTATTGGCTTAGAAATTTGCATCACGCTCCCCCTCGGTGACAAATGCGATTTTCGTAATGCCTAGCTGTTGCGCTGCGGCCATGACTGCGGTCACGCGCTCGTAACGGGTGCCGCGATCGGCCCGAAGATGCATTTCCGGCGCCGGCATGCCAAGTGAGAATGTTGCGCGCAACCGGTCATTCAATGATCCGGCAGCCACCTGTACGCCATCGACAGAAACCTTGCCTTCCGCATCCAGCGCCACTTGCACCGTGCGCGGCTTGTCGTCCAGCCGGGTCGCATCAACGTTGGGCAAATCGATCGGTACCGCCTGCTGAAAAAGCGGCACGGTGATAATAAAAATCACCAGCAATACCAGCATCACATCCACCAGCGGAGTAGTGTTGATCTCCGCCATCGGTTGGGACAACCCGCCTTTGTTGCCATTGTAGTTAAAGGCCATGGCAGCTCCTCAGTGCGATTGCGCGGCACGCAACGCCGTGACGGTCGCGCCACGGGCCTGGCCGTCAAGCCGCACGCCCGCAACCAGATAGGCATGCAGGCTATGCGCAAAGCCATCCAGTTGCGCGAGCACCAGACGATTGGCGCGCGTGAATGCGTTGTAGGCAAGCACGGCGGGAATCGCAACAAACAGCCCCGCCGCCGTCATGATCAGTGCTTCGCCCACTGGGCCAGCCACCTTGTCCAGCACCACTTGCGAGGCGCCGGAGAGCCCGACCAATGCGTGGTAGATGCCCCAGACGGTGCCAAACAACCCGACAAAAGGCGCTGTCGATCCGACCGATGCGAGCAATGTCAGGCCGCGTTCGACACGCGCCTGCGCAAGCACGGTCGATTGCTGCAGCGTGCGTCCAATGAATTCGCTCGCATCTACGCCTGCACCGATGCCATCATTCGATTTTTCTTCCCAGGCTTGCGCGGCACGCACGGCATCCGTCGCGACCAATGCAAATACGCCGGTCCGATCTTCCTTGCAGATGATTTCGAGCGCCTGCTCACGGGAGGGCGCATTCCAGAACGACTGCATGGCGGCAAGGATCGATGTCCGGGCGCGTAATTGGGCAATGGCCTTGCCAAGCAAGATGGTCCAACTGGCGACCGACATCAGCAGCAGCGCGATGGCCACCGCATGCGATACCGCGTCGCCCTGTGCCCAGAAGTGGGCGATTCCCAGCTTTTCGTTCATCTCAAAACCCCTTGTTCAGTGATGCTTGCTTTGTATTCCGATTCATTATTTGGCGTCGAAGGTATAGGTCAGACCAACCATGATGCTGCGCGGCGCACCATGCGTGTACTGATTCTGGGTATTGGCCGAATAAGCGCCCACACCGGAATAGGAACTCGACGCCGTATCCGCATAATGTTTGTCAGCCAGATTGCGCGCTTGCAGCCATGCGTCCCAACCTTTTGCAAGCAGGTAGCTGCCACGCAGATTCAGCAAGGTGTGGCCCGGATATTTCACGGTATTGGCGTTATTCATCCAATACTCGCCCTGGTGCACCAGTTCCAAAGCGATGCGCGCGCCTTGCACCGGCTTGTAGCCGATCTCGGCGGTCGTTATGTCGCTCGGTGCCTGCGGCATTTCCTTGCCGCTGTAGTCCAGCGTGCTGGACGCCAGGTATTTCCGGAAGCGATGCGAGGAAATCGAGGTGCCGAAACGCATGTCGAAGGCACCCGCATCATAGTTCAGGCTCAGTTCCAGGCCTTGGCTGCGGGTGCGTCCCGCATTGCGGTTTTCGCTGTTGCCGGGCGATGCAGTGTAGCTCACGATCGTGTCCCGGCCATCCAGTCGATACAGTGCCGAATCGAGTTTCAGCGCACCGTTCAGGAATGCCATGCGCAGACCCACTTCATAGTTGTTATAAGTGGATGGATCCAGATTCGGAATGCTAGCCTTGCTATATAACTGACTCACGTCGGGCGGCGTGAAACCCTCGCTGATATTGGTGTAGACGCTGGTGTCCCTGTTCAGCGCATAGGTGGCGCCGATTTTGGGACTGAAGTGCGAAAAGCTGCGCGATTCGTTGGGTGCGCCGAAATCGAGGCTGCCCGCAGGCGAGAGCTTGTTGCTGTAGTCGTAGCGAATGGCATCGATACGGCCGCCGACGACTACGCGCGTCTTTGCGAGGGGAGCAAATTCCCATTGCGCGAATGCCGCCGTGTTACTGATATCAGCCTGGTAATTTCGCACGCCCCTGGGGTCGGAGGCACTGGATATCGTGTAACTGACATATCTCCTGCTTACCGGATCCCTTGTGATGCTCAGATTGTCGCTGACGTAGGGATTGTCGCTTTTATCGAGATACACGCCGGCGATCAGGCGCGAGGCCAGCCAGTCGAATTCCTGCTGATGTTTGACATCCAGACCGAGCGAGTCGATATGGTTGTTGTTGATGGTGCCTCTGCAGGTATTGCCGACACAGCTGCCGATTGTATAGTTGGGCAATTGTCCATGATCGTTCCTGCGATTGAACAGTGTCACCGTGGTCAATCCATTTGCCGTGGTTTCCCCTTCCCACGCCAGATTGACGCGCGTGGTTTTGTCCTTGCGATAAGAAAAGGTATTAAGACTCTTGCCGCGGCTCGCCCGGTAATCGTTTTCAAACAGGCTGCCGGGTGTCGCGGTGTCCAGATCGGTATGCACCAGCGTCGCGCGGAGCTGGGAGGATGCATTCAATGCATAGTCGCCGCGCAGCGAGAATGAATCCTTGCTGCCGTTGCTGTATTCCTGCCAGTTGTTGTCTGTGCGACGCGAACTGTAATGCGAAAAGCGCAAGCCCAACGGTCCCCATGTATTGCTGGCGGTCGTGTCATAGCGGGTGAATCCGGCGGTGTCGTCATGGCGCACGCCGACGCTCGCATACGGCGTACGCGACGGACCCGCGGTCAGAAAATTGATTGCGCCGCCTACGGCATTACTGCCGTACAGAGAAGAAGCCGGGCCTTTGACGACTTCCACGCTGTCGCTTCCAGCCAGATTCATTTCGTTCAACGAGTTGTGGTTGAACACACCCAATGGGCGGATAGGGATGCCATCTTCCAGGTATTGATAGACTGCGTTGGTGCTGATCGGTTGACGGATACTCATGCTGTGCTGCTCGTTGCCGAGATCATTCCAGTAGACGCCGGGAATACGGTTGATCACTTCGCCCATCGTCTTCGGTTTGTCCCGCTTGAGGACCTCGTCCTTCACGACACCGATCGCCAATGGCGTTTCGGTCAGCCTGGTCGCGGTACGCGAACCAGTGATCACAACTTCGTCAAGTATCGCCGCGTCGTCCGCGGCGTAAGCGGTATTGCCCAATTCCGCCAGCGCGGCAATCAAGGCGACATAAAGTGGTTTGTAGTTGGATTTCATGGATTACTCACAAGATTGAATTCATTGAATTGATCGGAAACATGCTGGTCGGCAAGAGCGTCTTAACTGTCGAGACGAAACACCAGCGGCACCACAACACTGCTTGCGACAGCTTCCGTTCCACGTCGCGCCGGGATAAAACGCCACTTGCGAACAGCGTTCATTGCCGCTTCGTCAAGGCGCAAAAAACCACTGCTCTGCTTGAGTTGAACGTTCTCGGCTTCGCCCTTAGCAGATACCTGCACCAGCAAATGCACCTTTCCTTCTTCACGCAATTTGCGCGACAGCGGTGGAAAAACGGGAGCGGGGTTTTGCAAATAATCGGCATCGAACCGTGCTGCCACCACCGGTGCGGGCGCCGGCGGCGCTTCTTCCTTTACCGGCGCCGGCTGCTGTGGTGCTACCGCGACACTTGTTGGCATTTGTTGGGCTGCAGGCGCTGCAACCGGCACATCTGGCGGCGCCACCGGAGTGGCGCGAGGAATAACAGAGCGTGCGGCGACCTGCGGGAGTGGTTTTGGCTGCTGCGGGATGAGCTTGGGAATCTCCTGCTGCTTTTGCACAGGCATATTAATCATGCGCACATCCATTCGAACCGGAACAGGTTCGGACGATGTGTCCAATGGCGCATGCAACACCCAGCCTGCGAGCGCGACATGCATCCCCAAGACGAAAGCAATCTTCAAGATTCGTGCGGCAATCGATTCGAATGCGTTGTTATCGAATGCGGATACGCTGACAGCCATTGGAAGCTCCCTGATAGTTGACGCTTGCCTCAATGCCCTTGGTGGCTGCCAGCCGTAGCGCTGTTGAGCGCGCGCGCCGGGATTTTCAGCTCTATCGATTGCCGCTGCCGGTCTTTGCCTTCGATAACCAGCGTGACAGGCACAATGTCGCCTTCCTTGATCGCTTGCTTCAGGCCGAAGAGCATCAAGTGGAATCCGCCCGGCTTGAGTTCCACGGATTTGCCGGCAGGCAGTTCAAGGCTGGAGACCGGACGCATGGTCATGATGTTATTTCGTAGCGCCATTTCATGGATTTCAACGGTGCTAGCCAATGGCGAACGCACATCGACGAGACGTGCGTCTTGTAGTGCAGTAATTTGCATGAAGGCGCCAGTGGCCTTCTGGTGCGCCACGGTAGCGCGAACCCAGGGCTCGTTTACTGTGAGCTGGGCATATGTGTTCGTCGCGGACAATGCCGCGAACAAGGCGAGTAGCAGATATTTCAAAGCAATTCCTTTGAAAGGCGAACAATGGATTGAATCGGCCGCACATGCTGGCGACGTTTTGATCCGATCAGCGTGACCCGGTCAGCGTGACCCGATCAGTACACACGGCGAGCAGCGGCACGCCGGCGAAACCGGTGAGGAAGTTGCGACAAGCCACAGTCAATGCTTACGCAATGCGAATGGCAATGGCAACGATCAGGAGATGACAGGAGGTGCGCGAGACTGCGCGGCGGCCCAGAGGAACAGCGGGCGTGGAGATTGATAGTAAAGGGGCGGCAGTGGCTGCTTGCCACTGATAACAGGCAGTGCAACGCTTGCAGTGGGTGGCAGACCTACCGACCCGGCATGCGTGAAGCAGAATGGACAGTGCTCAAAGTTGAAACCTTTTTCGGCGGGCGAGGAAGAGTCGGGCTTTTGCTCTGCTCCCACCTTGACCAGCTTGGAGCCAGCGATCGAACAAATCTCGGCCCATACTGAGCTGGAACCGTTGGCGGCGGCAATGGCGCGGGAAACGGAAGGCGCAAGCGCAGCCAGTAGAACCGCAAAACATGCGATCCAGGCAGTCAGTTGACGCATTCGCTTAACATTTATTCCCATTAGATGATTTTAGCATTCAAAATTAACCGCAGGCAATATGACGGCGGCAATGTCATCGGGCCTCTAGGAAATATGCTTGTTGTATCGCACATTTAAACACTGTTGGAAAGGCACCGACACCTCCAACCATGTGAGTGATCGGCAGCGGCATAAGAAACAGCGGCAGTCACGCTTACTGGATTAGCGCAAAGATGGACCACCATGCCTTATTTTTCAAACTGATACCGGTTTGCCACTCTGTGCTCGGTAGTTTTTACAAAGTGTGTATGCACTGATGAATAAATGAAAACGACTATGGCTAAAAACTTCTACTTATTTTGCCCGTTCGCTATAGAAAATACGGTCGACTATGCAGTTATTTGCAAGCTATTCAAGGCATGCTTTATGCGTTGATTTCTATACGGAATAGCGATGCACCAGTAAGCATGCAAAGAGCAGCAGTGCCGACCTAGCCTGGGATTGCAAGTAGGTTGCATAGCAAATTGATACGAATGCGACAGTCTTCGGTCTGAATGCAGGCAATGTCTTTTGAGTGTACGAATACAAGGATTTTGATCAGCGTGGTTTATTTACCACGGACCAGCCAAAATTCAGTAATGCAAGGATCAAGATACTGGAGAATGCGCCGATGAAGCATATATAGAGGAAGTAGGAAAAAATATCCTATATATAGTTCATGTGTCGTTTGGCAACGGAGATACTTGGTGTATGTTATGTTTTAAAGAAACATTGATTTGCAAGAAACTATTCGTTGCTTCACTGCCATTAGTTAAATAGTGTCTTCGAAATGCAGAGCAGCTTATCACTATATTTTTTCACGGAAACATCCAAAACTTGTATATGATGCATTGCAGCATCAAAGCTTTCTCTGCAGAATCTAGCGTTACCGGTACCACTTGAAAGAGGCCACTATGCTTTACCAATTTCACGAGCTGAATCGTACCTTCCTGAACCCGCTCATCCAATGGGCTGAAGCTTCTGCCAAGCTGTTCACGAACCCGGTTTCGCCACTTGCACACACGCCATTCGCGCAACGCATCGCGGCTGGCTATGAATTGATGTACCGACTCGGCAAGGATTATGAAAAGCCCGAGTTCGATATCAAAACCGTCTCTGTCAACGGTAAATCTGTCGGTGTTTTTGAAGAAGTCGACGAACAAAAGCCATTCTGCCGCCTGATCCATTTCAAGAAGGATTTGCACGACAAGCAATTCGCTGGACTGAAACAGCCAACCGTGCTGCTCGTCGCGCCGCTGTCGGGCCACCATTCAACACTGTTGCGCGATACGGTGCGCAGCCTGCTGTCGAACCATGATGTGTACATCACGGACTGGACCGATGCGCGCATGGTACCGATGTCCGAAGGTGCATTCCATCTGCGCGACTACATCTACTACGTGCAGGATTTCATTCGCCGCCTCGGACCGGATCTGCATGTGATTTCAGTGTGCCAGCCGACCGTGCCGGTGCTCGCGGCAATCTCGCTGATGGCAAGTGAAAACGATCCGAAGCTGCCGAAAACCATGACCATGATGGGCGGCCCGATCGATCCTCGCAAATCGCCGACGCAAGTCAACGACCTTGCGATCAAGAAGCCTTATTCCTGGTTCGAGAACAAGGTAATTTACAGCGTGCCGCCGAACTATCCGGGATTTGGCCGTAAGGTTTATCCGGGCTTTCTGCAGCATGCCGGCTTTATCGCGATGAATCCGGGCCGACATGCGCAAAGCCACTGGGATTTCTACATGCACCTGCGCGAAGGCGACAACGAGTCGGCGGAAGATCATCGCAAGTTCTATGACGAGTACAACGCCGTACTCGACATGCCGGCCGAGTATTATCTGGAAACGATCAAGACCGTGTTCCAGGAATTCCGCCTGCCATCAGGCACCTGGGAAGTCGGCGGCAAGCTGGTGCGTCCGCAAGATATCAAGACAGTGGCGCTGTTTACCATCGAGGGCGAACTCGACGATATTTCCGGCACTGGTCAGACGCAGGCGGCACACGAGTTGTGCAGCAGCATTCCGAAGGCGAAAAAGCAGCACTTCACTGCACCCAAATGCGGCCATTACGGCATTTTCTCGGGTCGCCGCTGGCGCGAGGTGATCTGTCCGAAGATCGGCGAATTCATCAAAACCTATTCCTGATTCAAGCGCTGGCTCCATGGCAAAGCCGTTCCCCGCAAGGGAGAACGGCTTTTTTATTTGAAGCGCGCCTGGTTTGTCGGATAATCCTGTTTTTACTTTCCGCAAAACCCGCCGTGTCACCAAACGCCAAATCGCTGGCCGATCAGGTCGAGGACCTGTTGCCGCAAACGCAATGCACCAAATGCGGCTATCCATCCTGCCGCCCCTACGCGGAAGCCATTGCCAGCGGTACTGCCGGATTCAATCAATGTCCTCCAGGCGGCGCAGAAGGCGTCGCACGGCTTGCCGGATTGCTTGGCAAACCGGTTACGCCACTCAACCCGGCCAACGGCGTCGAGCGGCCGCGTCCGGTTGCCGTCATCGACGAATCGCTATGCATCGGTTGCACGCTCTGCATCCAGGCTTGTCCTGTGGATGCGATTGTCGGCGCTGCCAAGCAGATGCACACCGTCGTGCCGCAACTGTGCACCGGTTGCGATCTGTGCGTAGCGCCCTGCCCGGTCGACTGCATCGCGATGATTGACGTCACGCCTGGGAAAACCGGCTGGGACGCATGGTCGCAGCAGCAGGCGGATGCGGCACGCGAACGTCACAACTTCCGCGTGTTTCGCCTGCGTCGCGACAAGGAAGAAAACGAGGCGCGACTGGAAGCCAAGGCGGCTGCCAAGTTGAAGGTTGTGGAAACCGGGTCAAGCGTGACGCCGGAAGAAAAGGCAGAGCAGGAACGCAAGAAAGAGATCATTCAGGCAGCAATGGAACGTGCGCGCTTGCAAAAGGAGCAAATGGCGGCGCAACAGCGGATCGAAGAAGCAAAAGACAAATCATGAACGCCGAAAAACGCCTGGAAATCTTCAGACGCTTCCGTCAAGCGAATCCGCACCCGACTACGGAGCTGGAATTCACGACACCGTTCGAGTTGCTGATCTCCGTCATCCTGTCGGCGCAGGCGACCGACGTATCGGTCAACAAGGCCACACGCAAACTGTACCCGGTCGCCAATACGCCGGCGGCGATCCATGCGCTGGGCGTGGAAGAACTGGAAAGCC
>SXGU01352317.1_pt1 | contig 40154 bp, 36 predicted proteins | sample 3174531 | NCBI WGS metagenome assembly SXGU01 (sample SAMN11356863, study PRJNA531348) | freshwater metagenome | isolation source: freshwater sample F1-140 | place: China: Fuxian Lake, Yuxi | collected 2017-12-25 | reverse complement strand
GTTCCCTCGTAAAACCTCGGCGGAGTATTAGGCGAGGCATAGGGGCAAACCTTGTTGTAGAAAATTGCCAGCTGATACAATACTTCCTTGCGGATTCATCCCCGTCGCAAGGCGGACGGGGTGCTCCGCAATTACAATAAACCAACAAAAGAAGTGCAGACAAGTGGCCGACCCGCCAATTTTACCACTTATCTCACTCTCCGCTGGTACAATAAAAACGTCTCAATACACAGGTATCGAGACGCGTAAACCTAGAGACCGGCTTCAATCCTCATCATCCTTCCTGGGTCGGGTGACGTATCGATTACCGAAAAATAGTCCAAGTAGTAAAGCTGCGGCGACCAAAACAAGAGGAGATATTTGTAGCCACTTCTCCCCGAGCCTTACCCAAAATGCCAAGAGATAGCCGGCAAGGATGAAAACAATGACTACGGTTTTAGAAAGCCAATTCAAGAGCACCCACCCAAGTCCTAAACCCATGATGACGGCGAAGGCTGGAGAGGCAACGGGCCATAGGTACGGAAACACCCCTCCCAAAAAGGCAAAGACGAAGCCAAATACCGAAAACAAAGTCGTGACAAAGTACTCATCACCTCCATCACCAAAAACTTTTGAACTCATAACATAAATGAATCTAATTGTTTAGAACAGCTAGATTTACATTAAACTAAACCGAGAAAAAGGCAAGAGGAAAGCCCCGTCCCGCTTCGCGGGACGGGGCTTTCCTCTTTTTTTAAAATTTTTCCTTACTTCCTCGCTTCAATAATTCCAAGCGCGACATTGGATGGCACAGCCTCATAGTGGTCAAATTCCATCGTATACCCAGCGCGACCTTCGGTCATTGAGCGAAGAGTGGTAATGTAGCCGAACATTTCAGCCAAGGGAACTTTCGCGTCAATCACCTTGTTAAGTCCTCGCTCGGTCACATCTTGAATCTCGGCGCGCTTGGACGAAAGGTGGCCTGTAACATCTCCCACGAATTTTTCCGGAGTGACAACCTCCACCTTCATAATAGGTTCAAGAATAACGGGCTTTGCGCGTTTGGCGGCATCCTGAAAAGCCTGGGAAGCTGCGATTTTGTAAGCAATTTCAGACGAGTCAACATCGTGATACGAACCGTAGGTAAGCTCGCAGGAAATGTTGGTCATCTTGTAGCCAGCGACAATTCCCCTATCCATTCCTTCGCGCACGCCTTTTTCAACGGCGGGAATAAACTCGTTTGGAATAACTCCTCCTTTGATCGAGTTGACGAATTCAAAATCATCATAGCGAGAAACGTTTTTCGGAAGTTTCTCGGGAACCGGTTCAAGAGGCTTGATATTGAGTTTGACGTGCCCGTACTGCCCTTTTCCTCCCGACTGCTTGATGTATTTATTTTCGGCTTCAGCGGCACCCTGAATGGTTTCTTTGTACGCAACTTGTGGCTTACCAACGTTGGCTTCCACGGAAAACTCGCGCTTCATGCGGTCAACCATAATTTCAAGCTGAAGTTCTCCCATTCCCATAATTACGGTTTCGTTGGTTTCGGGGTCGGACTTCACTTTGAAAGTCGGATCCTCATCGGTCAGACGCTTCAAGGCAAAACCCATCTTTTCTTGGTCGGCCTTGGTCTTCGGTTCAATACGGAGAGAAATAACCGGCTCGGCAAATTTAATCTTATCCAAAACAATCGGCTTCGCTTCATCACAAAGTGTATGAGAGGTACGAGCGTCTTTCAAACCGATAGCGGCGGCGATTTCTCCCGCAAACACTTTTTTCACTTCCTCGCGCTCATTGGCCTGAAGACGAACGATACGTCCCAAGCGCTCCTTCTTACCCGTGCTTGAATTGTAAATATAACTGCCGGCTTCAACGGTTCCCGAGTAGACGCGGAAAAAGTTGAGCTGCCCGACGAATGGGTCTGATTGCAATTTGAACACCAGCGCGGAAAAAGGTTCAGAGTCGAGAGGCTTTCGTTCCACGACTTCGTCAGTGTTTGGATCAATACCTTTTACCGGTGGCATGTCTGCCGGGCTTGGCAAATAATCTACAACAGCGTCGAGCACAAGCTGAACACCCTTGTTCTTCAAAGCGGAACCACAATACACAGGGAAAATCGCCGCCGCAATGGTAGCCTTTCGGAGTGTTGCCTTGAGCGTTTCAATCGAGATTTCTTTGGCTTCCAAGTACTGTGTCATGAGAGCGTCATCATGCTCAACAATTCTCTCCACGAGTTCGGCACGGTACTTTTTAGCATCGGCAAGATTTTCCGCTGGAATTTCGTCTTCGCGAACAGTGCCCCCCATTTCTCCTTCAAAGTAGTAAGCCTTCATTTTCAAAAGATCAATCACGCCAACATGATGCTCCTCCAAACCGATTGGAATTTGCATGCGAACCGCCGTTTTACTCAATCGATCAAGAATAGACTTGTATGAAAATTCAAACGACGCACCCATGCGGTCGAGCTTATTGATAAAACAAATGCGAGGTACTTTCCCCTCTTCGGCATAACGCCAGTTGGTTTCAGATTGCGGTTCAACTCCAGCAACTCCATCGAAAACGACAACCGCGCCGTCGAGTACTCGGAGAGAACGCTTCACCTCAACAGTAAAGTCAATGTGCCCGGGAGTATCGATAATATTGAAACGATGTTTAAGAGACAAATCGGTCTTCGGCATGTAAGTCGGATTCCAGAAACACGTAATAGCCGCCGCGGTAATAGTGATACCACGCTCTCGTTCTTGTTCCATCCAGTCAGTTGTCGTGTTCCCCTCATGAACTTCACCAATTTTGTGAGACTCGCCTGTGTAATACAAAATACGCTCGGACGTAGTGGTCTTGCCGGCGTCAATATGAGCGATAATTCCGAAATTTCGAACTTTTTCTAGAGGATAGTCTCGTTGCATGAATTAAGAATTAGGAATTAAGAATTATGAAAAAAGAAAATACGCCGAAGCGTAGGCAATAGCATACATCAATTGTAAGAAAAAGCAAAATTCTTTAGGCCTTTTGCAATCCAATCTTCGTGCTAATAACTCGCACCTTATCTTCAAGATTATCCACTCTTCTATCGTGCGTATTTATTCTGAATTCAATTTTATCCAACCTGTCTATTATTTCTTTTACATCCTCCTTTGTCGCGGTTACAGCAAAACCTCGCTGTGTAATAACAGCAAGCTCTTCAATTTTCTCATCAATAGTTTTTACCTTCTTGGCCATTTCTAAGAGTGTAGCATACCCACCATTTTCAACAAGATAAAAAGGACCCCCAAGAAGGAGTCCTTTGCACTTTGCAAAAACAAAGGTACATGAAACCTTTCCCAAGGCTAAGGGCGACAAACGGAAGGCTTGTAATACGCTGAGTCAGGAGGACTTGGGCCGACGACAACAGCCGCTGTACCGATCTTGGAGAGCGGAAAATTTTTCCCAACCCTTTTTATCTGCTTCTCGCTGTTCTTCCGTCTCGAGCTGTTCTGGACTAACCTGGAGTTCATCGACTGGATCCGCGTCTTCATCGAATTGCTGCTGTGTGAGTGGCTCAGGAGTTCGCTCTCTCCTGTACCTCTCTTCCCACGATGTGAGGTCTTTGAACAGGTTTTCAATCATAGGAATTTTTTCCTTTTGGGTTGGTTGTTGAACTACATTACACAAATTCCATTGCAATATACAGCGCTAAACAGACATCCTGTCAACTATACGAACGCCACAAAACCAGCACGAAAAAAGCGGGTCTCCCCGCTCCTCTCTAACAACTATCAACTAGAAACTAAAAACTGATTTTGACTACCAAGCAAAATGAGCAAATGCTTTGTTGGCCTCCGCCATCTTGTGAACGTTCTCGCGCTTTTTTACCGCTTCACCTTCATTTTTTGAGGCGGAAATAAGTTCGTCAGCGAGTTTAATATACATAGGCTTGCCTTTCTTACCGTTAGCAGCCTCGATAATCCAACGCATAGAAAGGGCGAGTCGGCGTTCCGGACGGACTTCTACGGGCACTTGATAGTTGGCACCTCCCACTCGGCGAGAGCGAACTTCCATCACGGGTCCGGTATTTTTTAGAGCAGTATCAAAAACTTCAAGCGGATTCTCCGTCTTGGCTTTTTCCTTTATTTCATCAAAAGCTTCATAGACAATTTTCCGGGCAATGCTTTTTTTGCCTTTTTCCATCACATAGTTAATAAGCTTCGAAACTTTTTCGGAGTTATACTCGGCGTCTGGTCGTATTGGTGCTCGTTTTTTTGCTTTACGTCGCATAGTATTTTAGTTAATCAAGTTCTTAAAGTTTGTAAAGTTCATAAAGTCATTCTTTGTATTTTTACTTGAGAAACTTGATGGACTTGAAACTTTATAACTCATTAAGCTTTCTTAGGTCGCTTGGCGCCATACTGACTGCGTCCTTTCATTCGTTTATCAACGCCAGTTGCATCCAAAACTCCACGGACAATAGTGTAACGGAGGTTTACATCCTTTACACGACCTCCACGGAGAAGCACAACGGAGTGTTCTTGAAGGGCGTGACCGATACCCGGGATGTAGGCCGTAACTTCCATACCATTGGTAAGACGTACGCGGGCGATCTTTCGGATAGCGGAGTTTGGCTTACGGGGAGTCTTTGTGGTTACCTTAGTACAAACGCCTCGTTTAAATGGCGCGAAGAATTCTACTGGTCGGTTTTTCAAAACGTTAAAGGATCGCGTCAAAGCCGGCGTTTTTGATTTTCGCTTTGGGGTGACTCGTTGTCGTTTTACTAGCTGGTTGATTGTGGGCATATTATATGCGGACAGACGCCGAGCGGACACAAACCTACGAGAAAAAAGAAAAAGCGTCCTTCGCTTGAGGAGTACTCTACTATGTGCCCATAGGAAATGCAAGCCCTACCGGCCACACATGAAAAACCTGCGGGGGAAACCCACGGGATTTATTAAGTCCTGCTCGACAGCAGAGCCTGAATTCTGCTACAAAGCGGTGAGAAAACAAAACCTTGCTCCAATCTTTCCGTGCAGTCATCAACACAGTTATCCGTGATACTTCCAAATTCAAAGCCGTCAACCCAATAAATCCAAGGGATACGGCCGTAGGTTGGAACGGCCCGAAAATACCGCCAACACCGCGGATGTAAAGGCTGTAGAATACTCCCGAAATCCACAGCTAAACTCAAAGTCCAATACCGGTAATCGCTCTGAACAAAAAATTTATGACCGGATCAATGAACTGCCATATAAAAAACACAAAAATTAAAAACACCGCTATAGCGTGACCCTCAATCCACTCCTTTACACCTTGAAAGTGGTACGGGAAAATGCCAAACAAAACTTTCGAACCGTCTAGCGGTGGAACGGGGACCATGTTAAAAACGGCGAGCATGAGGTTAATAAGCACAAGAGAAACGGCGACTTTAAAAAATGAAACTGGTAAAAAAGATAAGGTTTCGCTGAAACGGATCATGAGGCCGAACACGAGTGCAATGGCCAAATTGGAAGCGGGACCTGCCGCCGCCACAAGAGTCTCCCCCCAACGTTGATTTTTGAAGTTATAGGGATTAACGGGTACAGGCTTAGCCCAACCAAAGGCAATGTGTGGAGGGATATAGGCCAAAATGAAAGGTATAATAATAGAACCCAAAGGGTCAATGTGTTTTACAGGATTAAGGGTGAGCCTTCCCTCATAGTACGCGGTAGGATCGCCTAAAGCTCGCGCCGCGTAGCCATGGCAGACTTCGTGAATCACCACGGACATAACAAGGAGTAATATTGAAAAAATCGGGTCAAGTTGCATAAAGGTAATAATATGATACCATGCCTCTACTTGAATTATGTCTTTAGTCTTACATTCATAATTCCTGATTTGTAATTCATAATTAGTTTTCTATGGCCAACATCTGCCCTATAACCAAAAAAGGAACTCGCGTGGCCGGAGGCTACTCGAACCGCACTCGTGCCACCCAGTTTAACCCGACCGGCATGGTTCGCAAATACCCAAATCTTCAAAAAAAGAAGATTTATGTTCCTGAACTCAAAAAGTATGTTCGCCTTACCATTTCAACAAGCGCCATCAAAACTATCAACAAGAATGGAGCTTTTAAGACTCTAAAGAAAGCGGGACTTATATAATAAGGGCTAAGAATTAGGAAGTTAGGTTCAGGAAAAAATAGGAATCAACACACTATATAAAAAAGTGGGTTGGCTGTTTCCTAGTGAAATTGAAATTTTACTCAAGGAGACAGGTTTCGACTGTAAACTAACTCAAAAACAAAAACTTGGGGATGAAGCGGTAAATAGTATATTTTTTTCTTATCAAGAGGTCACCAACAGCAAAAACACCACAAACTATATACAAGAACCGGCAAAAAATCTTTATGTGGTAACCGTGGTCGTTGTGTTTGTAATTTTCATTTTGTTGGCGACAAATAACGAGAATTATTTAAGCACTTCCCAAAACTCTGTAGTTGAATTATATGCTGGGATAGCAACATGGGTCATTATAATTGCCAGTTTTGTCTTTTACAGAACCTTTGTGTTAAAAAAGATGATAACACTTCAAACCCATGCTGGAGGGCATTTTTCAGTTTTTAAAAATACGGAAGGAGAAAAAATAATTGCTGAAATCATTGCAAAAAGAAACGCTAGTATAAGAAAGAAATATGTCTAGGACAAAAACACTAGGGAGAATTTGAATATGGAAACAATAGACTGGTTATCTTCTTTGGGTGTGATATCAAAAGAGGAAACTTTCAATCTTGCTGAAGAAGTTAAAAAGAAAGATAACAAAAAAGAGGTGGGTTTCGCACAAACTGGAAAAAACTCTGAAGACTGAGAGTTATAAATTCGTAGATTTGTATCATGGATTTAATTCGTATCTCTAACATTCTTCCTACACGTATTGTAAGCTATAGCGTATAATGCGTGTATGTAAAATATCGGTAAATAAGTCCTTTTGTCGTCTGACGGCGGGATTTATTTTTTAAAAATAGTCTCCCCATCAGATTTGAAAATAATCGTGCTTGAACGGTCGGTGCGAAACACTTTGACACCAAATTTTTCCAGTGTGTCGAGCGTCTCTTTATGCGGATGTCCGTAGCTATTCCCCTTCCCGTTTGAAATCACAGCGAGAGTCGGCGCAACAAAACCCACGAATTCTTTCGAGCTTGAAGTGCGTGAGCCGTGATGTCCAACCTTAAGCACATCACTTTTTAAATTTTTCCCGTCAAGCGCAACCAAATAACGTTCGACGGAAGAGGGTGAATCGCCGGTAAACATGACCGAGGTATTCCCATAGGTCAGCCGACCAACAATCGAGCCATCGTTGGTTGAAAGACCTAACACGTCTCTATCGGGAAACAAAACATGGAAACCGACGCCATGTTTTTTGTCTAGCCAAATAGTTTGTCCCCGACGAGCCACCACTCTCGGAACATGATGTTCTCGAATAGACCTTTCAAGCTCCGCGTATACTGACGAAGACGACTCTGTCCCTGGCTCTACAACTCTCCCCACGCTATAACGCGGAAGAATATCTATAAAACCAGCAATGTGATCTTTGTCTGGGTTGGTCACCATGAGCATGTCGATAGAACGATCGTAAAACGGCATCACCTTCCGCAAAGCGGGAAGCACAACTTTCGGCGGCCCGCCGTCAATTAAGAGTTGATTGCCATTCGGCGCTTCAATAAAAATCGCGTCCCCTTGGCCAATATCAAAAACCGCGACAGTCAAAATTCCGGCCCGATCTTCCTGCAAAACGGCATACCAAATGAAACAAGTTACAACAAACAAGACCCCAAAAAGATAAAAACGGAGATTCTCCCGAATTCTTTGCATGAGAAAATTGTAACATTAAAAAGAACCTCGATGGCGAAGTTCTTGAGTTAGAGACGATTGTGGAAAGATAACCAAATAGCCAATAGCACAGCAAAAACGAAGAGTGTCACCATTGCCAGTATGCTTACAGGAACAAAGTAGGCCACTCCCCCAAACGAGGCTCCGAGAAACCCGAAGGTCACCGAGAGGAAAAGTATCGTACCGAACCCATTGAGGGTCCCGGGGATTTTTTCCCAATATTGGTATATATCATCCTCGTCCATTAACCACTCGCACTTGAAAATCATTTCGGAAACGAGCAGGTACGCCGGCCCAAGCAACAAATCCCAAAGACGGGATATGGGAACCGAAAACTGCCAGTAATTGAAAAACAAATTGACACCATGAGACACCGGTACGCTACCGTAAATTTGGTACCAAAGCGCGAGCCAAAAAATTTGCGCTGTGAGCACGCAAAACACAATTGTCCAGCATCCGAAAAGTATTTTCATAATTTCTTTGGAGAAGACCAATTTTGACCACTTTCAAAAGTCTACCTCTGTCGCGAAAATTGTCAAAAGTTTCAACCAACAAGCAGTTGCCTATCGATAGTTAATTTTGTAATCTGTTATTAGACTAACTTCAACTACCTATGAATACACCCATTGAAGAATACCTGTTCTCGATTCCCCTTGAGTTATTTGAAAAGTTTCGTGATCCAAAAACCCAGGTAAAACAAAGGTGGGAAAACGAGTATCTCGTCTTAGGTGCTCCAATTGCGGTCGAAACTAGTACCTGGCTAATTCTCCGGCAATTTGGCAATGAAAAAAATATACTCACTGTGGCACCATATTACTACTTCAATCACGGAGTGACTGTCTTAAACGAAATTGAACTCACTGTCTGTGCTTGGTGGCTTTTAAAATGGACTACCATCGGTGTAAACAAACCAGACACAAAACAGGAGATGCTCACCGTTACAGTCAGGGAAACCCAAATACCATTTGGGCCACCGTGTCGCATTGTGACAGCCAAACTGCTGTTAGAAACTGCCATACTTGCAGAAAAACGCCACCCCCGCGAAATACCCCTGGATAATCCCCTACCGAGGTCTCTGGAAGACAAACCGTTAGTCGCTGGAGTATTTGCTCCCTGACGACAAGCTACCCAATCGCAGAAACAAAACTCTGCGATTTTTTTAAACCAGACGAAACTAGGACTTATGATAGAATTGACAGATTAGAAACTAAAAAAAATTCATGAAAAAATTCGAGGAACAAAAAATCAACATTCCCGTACTTAAAGGCATCTCGGCAAAAACTATCGAAGAACATTTGAAACTCTACGCGGGCTATGTGAAGCACGCCAACCTGGTTTTGGAAAAAGTAGAAGAAATGAAAAAGGAAGCGGAGAAAAACGCCTTCGCTTTAGGCGAAGTCATGCGCCGATTCGGATTTGAGTTCAACGGCATGCGAAATCATGAGGTGTATTTCAAAAGTTTGGAGGGCGGCGCGAAGCCACTTTCCGAAGCGGCTCTTCGCGCCGCCCTCGCAGAAAAGTGGGGTTCGTTTGACCAATGGCTCGCGGAATTCAAAGCAATTGCCCTAACGCGTGGCATAGGTTGGGCCATGCTTTACTACGACCGAGCCTCTGGAGAACTTTTGAATGCTTGGATTGACGAGCAACATTTGGGACAACTTCAAAATTGTGCGCTCATACTCGGGCTTGATATGTGGGAACACTCGTTTGTCGCGGACTACCAACCAAGCGGTAAAAAACAATATGTAGAAGATTTTTTCGCAAACCTAAACTGGGAAACAGTCGAGAGAAACTTTAAAATGGCTCACTGACATTTGTCGAACCGTCAAAAGAAGACGCTTTGGAATTTTCCGGAGCGCTTTTCTCTTTGAAGAGAAAAAAGAAAACGGCGTAGGCAACGTAAACGGCAACGGCAAGCCACAGAGGAAAGAAAGATATTTTAAGTGACGCGAACGGCAGGTGAGCGAAAAATTCCACCACCTTGAGCTCATATTCGAGCAATCCATACGTGATAAAGCTAAACGGAAACGCGACCAGTTTTGAAACAAACGAGAAAACACCGGCGAAAAATCCAAAAAACATGGTTGCGGGAATAATTGAGAGAATAAGAAGGTTTGTCGGCAAAGCGACCAGAGAAAGTTCCCCCATTTTATACAGCAACATAGGTAACACGAAAATTTGAGTGGACAATGTCGCCACCACCACGCTCCGCAAACCAAACTTTTCGGTCACAAAAGAAAATTTCTTTTCAACCAAGGGTGACACGTAGATAAGCGCGAGCGTCGACATGAACGATAGCTGGAACGAAGAGTCAAAAACTAAAATCTTGGGGTTTTGAAGAATCATCAAGACGCCCGCGAAAATCAAGGCGCGGGTGATATGGTACTTGCGCGAGACCACTTTCGCCAAAATAACCAAAAGCGCCATAATGCTTGCCCGCACCACCGTCGCCGAACCCCCCGTCAGGATGGCGAACAAAACGATGGAAAAAGCACCGAACAATTGACCAGCAAAGCGCGGTAAAAAGGAAAAGAATTTCATGACGGCCTCGGCAACAATCGTGATGTTATATCCGGACAGCACCACTATATGAATAACTCCTGCTTTCCTAAAGTCCTCGAGTAAATTTTCACCGAGAGAGCGTTTGGCGCCAACAATAAGACCGCCCAATAAGGATGAGTGCGGTTCGGGGAGCTCTTCAGCTATTTTTTGGAGAAAAATTTGCTTGCCGGCAAATAATTTCGCGACAAGCGGGTTACCTTTGTCCCCACCCAACACGGTGACAGTCGGCCTAAAAACTTGAAAATAGACGCTCTCTTTTGCCAGATACCCCTGATAGTCGAATATCCTGCCGTTCTGATCGGCAAAATTTTTCGGCACAGTCAAAACACCCGACACTTCTACCTCATCACCATATTTTATTTTAGGATACAAACTTGAAACCACGAGAACTCTGGCTGAAACTGGATACTGATTACCTTGAGCGCTTACGTTCGTAGTTTCCACGACAAGACGGAGCGAATCTTCTCTTTCGTCCGGCTCATCCGAGACCACACCTTGAAAAACAACCTTTTGATTAACATATGAGAGTAATGCCGGATCTTTTTTCCCCGCTTCTGAAATATCGAAACGAACAATGCCAAAAGCCACTCCGAGGAAACAGATAGCCAGAAAAACAATTCGATTGTTTTTTGACGCGCCGGTACGTTCTAAAATAAAAAAGTTAAAAGCAATGACAACAAGAAAAACTGCAAACGCGAAACTTATTTCAACAAATGACCGAAGCGCCACCCCGAGGACAAAACTTCCGAGAAAAACGAGTAAAAATTTTTCTCTCATAGTAAAAACTAGGAACTCCAAGCTTCTACAATACTCTTTTCATCGTTCACGTTTAGAGACTTCTTAAACTTTGCGCCCCGCACACCCTTAACCCGTGCCTCGCATTCAGCCCACGTTTTGTGAAGCAAAACTTTCCCATCAACACAGCTTATGTATGAATACGCTTTTGCCTTAGAGTGGTTTTTGGAAGAGTTTTTTGTCCCACTTGCCCAAGAATCTTCCTTAACATCTAAAATATTTTTTATTCTGTAACTCGCAAAGGCACCGGAATAGAGTTCCGGCTTTTCACCGTCCGCAAATCTCGTGGCTATCTCGTCACAGCGTTCGTTCCCCGCCACCCCAACGTGACCACCAACTTGCTTCCACTCGATACTACGATATATCTTACTATTTGTAAGCTCAAAAAGTTTTTCCCACAGGTCGCGATTTTCAACCTCTTTTTTCGTGGCGGTTTTCCAACCATTTTTCTGCCAACCAAAAACCCATTTGGTTATCCCATTGATCACATAACTGGAATCGCAGTAAACTTGAATTAGGAACTTTGAATTCGGGATTACGGCGAGAGCGGAAATTGCCGCCATAAGTTCCATGCGATTGTTGGTCGTGTGTTCCTCCCTTCCCCCGATTTCCTTAACTTTTAACTTGTCACTTGGAACTCCTAACTCGCAGTCATTGTATACAATGACTGCGCCGAACCCGCCGGGACCAGGATTGCCACGTGAAGAACCGTCGGTGAAAATAGTGATTTTAGATTCAAGATTCATGATTTAAGAATAAGATAAGAGAAGTATACCAAAAAAGAAAAGTTCGGAGAATTTCCGAACTTTGGCCAAAATGCAACTTACAGAAAAACTGACTGATTACGCCTTGCGCATAAGCTTAATAACGCAACTAAACGCCCAACTGGTTAAAACCATCAAAACTCCAAAGTACGCCAGACCGACATTATCGGAGTCAGTAAGGTGCAGAGGTTCCCACCTTTTCGGAGCAATTACGCGTGAGAACAATAAACCCGCTGAAAACAATAGCACTCCTCCTCCCACGGAAAATAGTAACTTTACCACACTAACGCAATTGCAACGAGTTGCCTTTTTAAGAACCGCCTTCAAGAACCTGAACCTAAAAAATAAGCGCATAATTCCTTCTTTGGTTGAAAACTCACCTAAGAATACTAAAAACTTAACAAATATCAACAATCCTCAACCGAAGCTCAGGAAAGTTCTTGAACATTGATTTTTCAAAAGTGGCCACAAGGTTGAGTGACTCGCCGGACACGATTTCTTTGCCCCAATCCTTCGAAGTCTTGAAAAACGTGAGCGCGGACAACTTTTTGCCGTCGGGCTTTTCAAAAACCAGTTCCAGATGATTTTTCTCCTTACCGAAATGCCGTACATCACAAGGTGTTACATTACGAAACAAAAAGAGGGGTTTCGGATTGCCCGTACCGAACGGGGCGAGTTTTTCAATCGTTTTGTAGGTATCCCATGTGGCATCCGAAAGTAAAAGCTCGCGATCTACAAAATGTTCTTCGGCGGCGTGGGCGTACTCGGCCCGCGCCGCTTCATAAGCCCGATTCAATTCTTCCTCAAGCGTGTGGATTTTATCGTTCGCCACGCTAAAGCCCCCGGAAAAAGCATGTCCGCCAAACTGCAAAAAAGTACCTGTTGAAACTTTCCCCATAAGCTCAACTAGATTACTGCTCTCACCCGAACGACATGAACCTTTGATGACATTGTCCCCATCCCTCCCCCACAAAAACACCGGACATCGGTACTCATTGGCACAGGTATTGGCCGCCAGCCCTAAAAGGGCCGGTCGCCACGCTGGATTTCCGATAACCATCACACGATCCGTTTTGTCGTCTATCCCGATATAACGCTCGCGGATAATTTTTTTAATCTCTTTCGCCAAAGCTGCTACGGTTCCTTTGCGTTCATCGTTTATAACGTTCAAGTGCTCCACAAGTGTGTCAGCTTCGGCCTCATCCTCCGTAGCCAAAAGTTTAAAAGCGTCCATAGGCACTCCCATACGAGAAGCGGCATTGATCCGGGGACCTAGGGTAAATCCGATATCATCTTCATTTAAATGGCGTTGATTTACTTTAAGCTTCGACAAAAGTTTTCTAAGCCCCACTCGTGGGGATTTGCCAAGTACCATAAGACCGTAGTAAGCAAATACGCGATTTTCTCCTTTAAGCGGAACCATATCGGAAAGTGTGGCGATGCCGACCATATCGAGCAACCATTTCTCCCACCCCTTTGGGACAGTTTGTAGCTCATAGTTTTTAGTTGGTAGTCTAAAAACGAGGGCTTGAATGAGCTTGAAGGCTACACCGGCCCCGCATAGCATTTTTTCTGGGTACTCACAGCCCGCTTGTTTTGGATTAAGCATAGCAAACGCCTTCGGCAACTCTCCCACGGGAAGATGGTGGTCAATAATAATCACCTCGAGCCCGAGCTCGTTCGCTCGAGCGACAGGCAAAACATCTCCCGTTCCGCAATCAAGCGTAATTAAAAGCTTAACACCGTCTTTCGCGAATTGTTCGATCGCCTCTACGTTAAGGCCAAAACCTTCGTCATGACGATGAGGAATGTAATTTGTAAAATTCGTAAACCCGATTTTTTTAAAAAAATCATGAAGCACCACACCTGCGGGAATGCCGTCCGTATCATAGTCGCTGTATACAACAACTTTTTCATTATTTTGAATAGCCTTCAAAACCCGCTCCACCACCCTCTCCATATCCTTCATCGAAAACGGGTCATGGGTATGCGCGTTGTAATTGGGATTTAAAAACCTCTCCGTCATCTCGGGCGATTCGATACCACGGTAGAAAAGTAGATGATCGAGCAATGAGGTTCCCTGAATCGGCCGAACGGCGTATTTTTTCCGCATCCGGTTATTCTAGCATGACAAAACCGGCGTACCTGTGATTGACAATCAGTTCACAAGAGAGTAAAAAGAAGGCAGCAACTTAAATAGTTCTCCTATGAATACTGAAGAAACAGCAAAAACAAACGAAATTCTCGAAAAAGCAGGAGTGAAAGACAATAGGCAACGATTACTCTTTTTTGCGAGAGCAAAGACAATTTGCGCGAGAAGATCAGTTAAAACACACGGGGTAACTGAGATTATTTTTACCCCTGAGGCAAGCGAAGTCACCATCGTTTTCGGCAATGGCGGAACAATTACTTTTACAGCAGAATCTTCAAAGGGAGAAGGGTTGATACATGATGACTGGCACGAACTCCCCTTTGATCAAAACCAGGATCTCCTTCCTTGCTTTCAAGAGCTTGCTGCCGAACAAGAAGCTCGAGTTTCTGCCATACTTCACGAGAAACCTTAAAAAGGTCAAAACCCACCCTGAGCCAACCTAAACGAACGGTTGGCTTTTTCTTTTTCTCCCTTTTCTATATACTACTTACTATCCACCGCTTTCTATATTTCATGAATTGCATTTTCTGCAAAATTATTGCCGGGGAGCTCCCCTCTTCAAAAGTCTACGAAGACGCTGACGTGTTGGCCTTTCTTGATATTAAACCGGTAAACCCAGGACATACTTTAGTTATTCCCAAAAAACATTTTGAGAGTATTCACGATACACCGGACGACGTAATTGCAAAAATGAGTGTTGTCGCCAAAAAAATCGCCGGCATAATCCAGCAGAAAATCGGCGCGGAGGGAGTGAATATCGGTATGAACAATGGACGCGCCGCCGGTCAAATCGTCTTTCACGCACACATTCATATCATGCCCCGCTACGGCACAGATTCATTTAAACTCTGGATGGGCAAAGATTACAAAGCGGGAGAGCGAGAAACTGTAGCAGAAAAAATAAAAAATAGTTTTTAGTTAGTAGTTCATAGGAGACAGAAATTTTCTTCTTCTACAAACTATTCACTATCAACTACTTACTATTTTCAAGCGCTTCAATACCGGGAAGAGTTTCCGTAGCCAAAAACTCGAGCATCGCGCCACCGCCGGTTGAAACGAAGGAAAATTTCTCCATGAGCCCGAGTTTGGAAAGCGTGCTTAAAGTATCGCCCCCTCCCACAATCGAGTGAGCTTTGCTTTGTGCTATCGCTTGAGCAAGCAATTCCGTGCCTCTTGTAAAACCCTTTTCATACGCCCCGAGCGTTCCGTTCCAAAGTACAAACTTCGCCTCAGCGATTTTTTTCCCGAGTTCAATCACGGAATCCATACCGGCGTCATAAATAGCTTCTCCCATAACGACGCTCGATACACCAACAGTTTTTCGTAAACCATACTCCGATACCTCAACATCAACATCAGTCGGTATCATAACTTTTGGGTTGGATACGATATCCTTAAAACCGAAATCCCTCGGAGAATGTTTTGACCGACCTATCTCGTAACCTTTCGCCTTAAAAAGATCATTGGCCAGCGCTCCGCCTATAAACACGGTGTCGGCAAGTCCCAAAAATTTGTTGACTAAAGGGAGTTTCGTTTCAAACTTGTCACCGGCCAAGATAAACACGAACGGGTGCGACGGATTAAAAGCCGTTGATAAGTGAGAAATTTCATCTTGAAGTAAAAATCCCGCGAAACTCGGAAGAAACTTAGGAATCCCCACGACTGAAGCGTGCTTCCGATGAGACACGGCGAAGGCGTCATTGATATACACTTCTCCTAATGAAGCCAACATTTTCGCGAATGTTTCATCATTCGCTTCTTCGCCCAAATTGCGCCGAAGGTTTTCGAGGAAAAGGAAACCGCCGGGCCGGAGCGCCGTAAGGCGCTCCGGCAACTCCGCGATCGTTTCAACAAATTCAACCTCGACGAATTTTTTCAAATATTCCGCCACGGCCCTAAGAGAATCGGTTTCCTTACTGTCGGTATGAGCGAGAATTACAGTTCGAGCAGCACGTGCCTTGAGAAAGTTAAGCGTAGGCAAGCTCCGTGTAATGCGAAAGTCTCCTTGCACCTTGCCTGCAATTATAGGTAGATTCAAATCAAGTCGAAGCAACACTTTCGTACCCGAAACAATCGGGGCTTCCTCAATCGTTTTGAAATTATAAGTCATTCACCGCGGAAATAAGTTTGATAAAATTAACAGGATCCAAACTTTCTCTCCCCACCAGAAAACCGTCAACTTTTCCGCCCGTGAAAATTCCCGCCGCGTTCTCGAAATTAACCGAACCACCGTACAAAACCGGAACAGCAATGCCTATTTCTTTCGTATACATATCAGATAGGACTTTTTTAATGAAAAGCGACATTTCGTAGACATCGGCGGGCTTCATCGCGTCCTTAAAACTTTTCCCTATAGCCCACACCGGCTCATACGCGATAATCACCGACTTCACATCATTTGGACGAAGACCCGCAAGCGAACTTTTTACTTGATTTGAAAGAAATTCAAAATAGCCCGCATTGGAATCCCGCTCTTTTTCCCCCACGCACACAATCGGCTTAAGGCCCGCCCGAAGAGAAGCAAGAATTTTTCGAGAAACATCGGTGTCAGATTCCCCCAAAGCGCGCCTTTCGGAATGTCCCAAAATAACGTGCGTTCCACCGGCTTCCTTAACCTGAATGGGACTAATTTGACCCGTGTAAGAACCTGAATTTCCCCAAAAGACATCTTGGCTACCGAGAAATAAATTTTTCGCTTTAGGTTTTTTAAAAAGCGACAAAAAAACCGCAGGCGGACAAGCCACGACTTCAACCGTTCCGTAAGAAGCAACCTTTCGACTCACCGCAGAAAAAATCTCTCGTGCCTTACCCGGAGTATCGGGATTCATTTTCCAGTTACCAACTATGATTTTTTTACGCTTTTTCATGCAAAAACATTATACACCTCAAACGCAGAAGAAACGAGATTGACCTGTCCGTGAAAATACCCTCAAACTATGCTAAAATTCCAAAGGGGAAATGAAAATCTCGATGAACAAAAAATCCAAAAAACCTGACCGAGGATTTTCGTCGGTTGAAGCGTTGGTAAGCGTCGCCGTTTTTGTTTTGCTTACAATGTCAGTCAGTGCGACAGCCGGAGCAATCATCCGACAAAGCAAACTCTTTAGAGAAAACACTTCGGTTGCCAGTTTGGCCGACCAGTACATGGAAATCGCCCGTAACCTTCCATACGGCCAAATCGGCACCGTAAGTGGCAACCCTCACGGAAACCTTACAGATCTGCCAAACCCGATTACAACCGCGATAAACGGTGTCAATTATCAAATATATTACGCGGTAAGCTATGTGGACGACCCCTCGGACGGCACCATCCTTGCCGGAACCGACCCCGCGCCAAATGACTATAAACAAGTAAAACTCTACGTTAAAAACATTTCGACAAACAAAACCTCGAGCTTCTTTAGCACCGTGGCCCCTAAAGGACTCGAGAGCATGAGTACCGGAGGAGCTTTGGCCGTTGAAGTATTCGATTCGGTTGGCCAACCGGTTCCAAATGCGACAGTTGTCATTACCAATACCGCGCTTATTCCAAACATAAACCTCACCAGAACAACTGGCGTGACCGGCACTTGGGTGGAAGTTGGCCTGCCGAACAGCGCCAACAGCTATCACGTGGTCGTAAGTAAAAATAATTATTCAAGCGACCAGACCTATCCCTCGACCGTCCAAAACCCCGACCCAATAAAAGCCGACGCCACTATTTCAGACGGCCTAGTTACTCAAATAAGTTTTCAGATAGATCTGAAAAGCAACCTTGTATTCAATACCCTAAACTCCACTTGTTCCGCCATTCCTGATATAGACGTGGGAATCAAGGGAGACAAACTCATCGGCACGCCGAATGTGTTTAAATTCGACAATGACTATGTTTCTGACAGCAATGGCAAAATTACCCTAAACAACATTGAATGGGACACTTACACCCCTACTCTCTCCTCAAACACCTATATGCTCTACGGATCATCCCCAATCCAACAGATTAACCTTCTCGCCAACACCTCAAAACAGTTCAACCTTATTCTGGGACCGAAAAGCGATAACGCCATCCTGGTTATCGTAAAAGACGGCGCGACCGGCAACTCAATCGAGGGCGCAGAAGTAACTCTCGAAAGGGCTTCCTTCACCTCAACCAAAATAACCAACGGCAGTATTTGGAGTTCACAAGATTGGACGGGCGGTTCAGGCCAAGCGTCTTCAACCGACCCTTCAAAATACTTAGACGACAGCGGTACGATAGACACCGGAGGCACGCCGTCCGGAGTACGTCTCGCTAATTTTGGCGGAACAAGTTACGCAAGCGCCGGCACACTAACATCTTCTTCCTTCGATACCGGCACCGAAGAAACCGCCTACACAACTCTTGAATGGCAGCCCACGTCCCAAGACCCCGCCACGACTTTGCAATTCCAGATCGCCACCAACAACGACGGTGGAACGTGGGACTATGTCGGACCGGACGGAACGGCGGGTACTTACTTTACGATCCCCGGCACCACCATTCACACCTCAAACAACGCGAAACGTTATATACGCTACAAGGCTTACCTCTCAACCGGTGACGACCAAAAAACTCCGGTTTTAACGAGCGTCAACCTCAATTATGTTTCAGGATGCTCAACTCCCGGCCAAGCCATATTTCCAAATCTGGAATACCACACGGACTATCAGCTAACCGTCAGCAAATCCGGCTATCAGGACCAAGTAATTCCCGATATAACCGCGGACGGTTACGACGCGAGGACAGTGTTACTCTCCCCATAAACAGCCATGTTCGACAAAAAACGGTGTCAAAGAGGAGTTACTTTGATTGAGGCGGTAATGACCGTCTTTGTATTCACAATTTTAATGGCCGGCGCGTCCGCTTTGTTTATAAGCATTTTCAGAACCTCAACCCAGCAATCGCTTGTCATAGACACCGCGGACCAAGCGAGAAAAGTTGTTTTCAACTTCACCAACGAACTAAGGTCTGCTTCCAGCGGAAACGAAGGCTCTTATCCCCTAAACCTCGCCAGCACCAGCCAGATAATAATTTTCTCTTCTTACGGAGCTGTCGGTCAAAACATCCACAGAATCCGCTATTTTGTCGCCACTTCCACCTTATACAAGGGGGTTGTAGTGCCTACGGGTAATCCGTTAGTCTACAACCTCGGATCGGAAAAAGTGGTCGCGGTTCAAAAAGGCTTGGCAAACGGAAGCGTTCCTGTGTTTTATTATTATGACGGAAACTACGGTGGCACAAGTACACCATTATCTCAACCGGTTAATATCAACCAGGTTAAATTTGTTAAAATGAACCTTGTGCTTTTAAAACAGGACACGAAAAACGCCACAACGACCTACCCCATAAGCGCAGGAGGGTCGATCAGAAATCTAAAAACTAATTTGGGAAACTAATCAAATGAAATCGAAAAAATCTGAAGGGGGTTATGTCCTAGTATATCTCTTGGTAATCATCTTTGTTTTTTCGATGATTATGTTGCCCATCATAAACTATCTCACTACGGAATCACGTGTCCTGTCCGCAACCATAACCAAAGAGGAAGCTTTGCAAATCGCAGAGGCCGGCATAAATTACTATCAATGGCGATTGGCACATTTCCCCAACGACTACCAAGATGGTACCGGCGCCGCTGGACCCTATGTTCATGATTATGTAGACGCGGATACAGGACAAACCGTTGGAAGTTTCAGTCTAGACATCACGCCTCCCCAAAACGGCTCCACCGTGGTTACCATAAAATCCACCGGTTCAACCGACAAAAGTCCGAACAACACACGAACGATTACTTCAAGATACGGCATTCCCTCCCTTGCCCTCTATGCTTTCTTGAGCAACGACGTTATTTGGGTCGGAGACACCGAATCTGTCAGTGGCCAACTGCAATCAAACAACGGTGTGAGATTCGACGGCACAGGAAACGCTCCCATTATGTCGGCAAAACTGACTTATACATGCCCCACCACCCAAGGGTCTCCCTGTCCCGCCGTCAAAAACGGAGTGTGGGGAAGCGCATCACAAGCGGTAAAAAGTTTTTGGCAATTCCCCGTACCAGCGGTGGATTTTTCTTCTTTGACATCGGATCTCGCCACCCTGAAAGCCTCAGCTCAATCGGGCGGAATATATCTACCTCCTTCAAACGCTCAAGGGTACTCTCTAGTGTTTAATAACACGGGTAGCGTAACGGTATATAAGGTAACCAGCTTAAGAAACAATCCGAAAGGATGGGACACCACCGGTGTCGCCCGTACCGAAGGAACGGACTATAACGTCCGCGTCTTGCAATTTACTCAAAATCTCACGGGAAATAACATCATTTATATAGAGGACAAAGTGTGGGTGGAGGGAGTGGTAAAGGGAAGAGTTATGGTGGCCGCCGCAATGCTTCCCTACAACCCAGGCACCGCTCCCAGAATATACATTCCTAACAACATCGTGTACGACTCAAAGGATGGTACCAATGTTTTAGGTCTTCTAGCACAAAAAGACATTGTCATCACCTATAGAGCTCCGGACATCTTGGAAATTAACGCCGCTATGGTATCGCAAAATGGCAGTTGCCAATTCTACTACTGGCCGGGAAGATTAAAGGATACAATTACCATATTCGGTTCCATTATGAGCTTCGGTCAATGGACATGGTCGTGGGCAAACGGTGGCGGTCAAACCATTTCCGGTTATCCGAATACGTTAAACGTCTATGACGGCAATCTCTTGTACTCTCCTCCCCCCGGCTTCCCTCTTTCTTCCGCTGGTTATCAACAATTAAACTGGCACAGTAACTAAAATGAAACCAAACGCCCATAAAATCTTTCTCCTTATTCTGTTCGCATCCTTTTTCCTAAACATTCCGACAGCAGAGGCTCAGAAAAGACCGTTTTTCCCAAACGCCTCCTCATTGGAACCCGTGCCAGAAGACGTTTACCCCGACGTTTCGAGTAATACCAACAGTGGCACCTTAAACCGAGACGGCAATATAATTAAAACTCCAGGTGAAAAAAACTATCTTGAAAATTCCGTGGCTACCGAGGCCAACCCCAAAACCACCGGCCCGCGAGAAGACGGAAGTCTCGTGCGCTTTGCCGTGTACTTTTTTGTCATCGCCATCATATTGGTTTTGTTTTTGGCGATAAAAAACTCTCAAAAAGCAGACAATGTCGTTGAATAAAAAGAAGGCCGCGCGCAAAGCGCGCGGCCTTCTTTTTTCCTCCGGTTCTAAATAGTGTTAAGCACCGTATACATAGGTGTAATCATGGCGACGGCGAAAAATCCCACCGTGGCTCCGATAAGCACCATAAGGAACGGCTCGATAATCGTGGAAAGGTCTTTGGTCTTCTGACTCACTTCATTCTCGTAAAATAAACCGATGTTGGAAAACATTTCGGAAATTTTTCCCGTCTCTTCCCCTACCGCGACCATTTCCCCAACGAAGGCCGGGTACAGATCTTCATGTTCCATGAATATTGAGGAAATCGGCTTTCCCTTTTGAATGACATCTTCCGCCTGAAGAAGCACCTCCTTGTAAAAAGAGTTCTGAATGACTTCGGAAGTTATGCTGATGGCGTTTGTGATGGGCACTCCGGCAGAGAGAAGAGACGAAAGGGTACGGGTCGTCCTAGCGGAGTTGGTTTCTTTCACCAACGTGCCTATGACTGGAATGCGCAGAAAAATGTAGTCCGCCACCCGCCTTCCTGCTTTAGTTTTAAGAAGGTAATAGAAACCGGTTCCGAAGATAAACAAAACCGCTATGGAAAGTAGCGTGTGTTCTCGAAGCAGGTCGCTCACGAAAATCACCGCCTTCGTTGTGGACGGAAGCTCGCTTCCTAACTCCTTAAAAGTGGCCGTGAGAGTCGGTACGACAAAAGTCAAAAGCAAAATGCCGATGACGATCATGACACTGATTACTATGGCCGGATAAACCAACGCCCCGCGGATTTTTCTTCTTAATTCAAAAATACTGTTCATCTGAAAGGAAATGCCTTTCAAAGAATCGGACAAACTACCGCTTTCTTCACCGGCCTTTACCATTGACACGAAAAGGGTGGAAAAAACCGTCGGAAACCCGGAAAGGCATTCGTGAAAAGTTTTTCCTTTCTTGATACCTTCGTTTAAGTCAAACAAAAGGGTCTTTAACTTCTGCTTCTTGCTCTGACGTTCAAGCACCGCGAGAGCGCGGGAGAGCGAGAGTCCGGCTTCAAGCATGGTGCCTAAATTCTTGGCAAACGTAATCTTGTCATGCATGGAAATACGACCGAAAAATTTAATTCGGCTCATGATATTCCATGATTTCTCTACACCGGCTTCGGTCACGAAAATGGCCACCTCGTCCTGTTTTCGCAGATCCTTATACAAAGCGAATTTATCAACGGCTTCACGCTCTCCTTCGTAAATTTCTCCGTCCTTTTTTTGAGCTTTGTATTTAAACTTCATACATGATTACACAAACGTACAAATTATGCGGAGACACAAAATCCCACAAACACATTAGCGGTATCAAAGAAATTTTCGTATATATTCGTATTCATTAACATGTGAGTGACAAATGTTTATTCTGATACAACACGAAACACTTCTTCGATCGAAGTAAGCCCCTGCACCGCCTTGAAAATCCCGTCTTCGAGCATCGTAAGCATACCCTCTTTTTTTGACTGTTGTTCGATTTCATTGGCGGTGGCGCCCCTTATAATAAGCTCTTTTATGGGAAGAGTTACCCGAAGCGTTTCATGAATGCCTATCCGGCTGTGGTACCCGTCTTTGCTTTCTGATGAAGGCACCGGTTTGTAAAACGGCACTTTTTCCCACTCCGTTTTGGGCTCCACAATTTTCTCGGCTTTCAAAACCTCTAGAACGCGGGCAAGATCAACCGATTTGGAGAGCGTCGCGATAGCAGCCTTGTTCAAAAAATATTTCTCCTTGTTGGGCGCGAGTTTCCTAACCAAACGCTGGGCGATGACCACGTTGACGGTTGAGACGATAAGAAAAGGTTCAATTTTCATATCAAGGAGACGAGGAATGGCTCCGGCGGCAGAATTAGTGTGAAGCGTGGAAAGCACCAGGTGTCCGGTGAGAGACGCGTTGACTGCAAGAGAAGCGGTTTCATTATCACGAATTTCCCCCACCATGATTATATCAGGGTCCTGTCGTACAAGAGTGCGAAGTCCCGCACCAAAAGTAAAACCAATCTCGGGTCTAACTTGTGTTTGGTTGACTCGAGCCATCTGATACTCAATAGGATCTTCGATCGTGGAGATGTTAACGTCCGGTGTGTTCAAAATATCCAAAATCGTATACAAAGTGGTCGTCTTACCGGAACCCGTGGGACCAGTGGTCAAAATCATACCCGTTCTCTGCTTCATGCCGTGGTGAATTTTCTCAAGCGAATCGCCATGAAATCCAAGGCCCTCTAGCGTAAATCCCGAAGCGCCTTCCCGCAAAAGACGCATGACGACTTTCTCGCCGAAATAAGTCGGCAAAATAGAAACGCGAAAAGACACTTTCTCAGTGTTCATTTCTATTTTGAACCGCCCGTCTTGAGGTAAGCGCTTTTCGTCGAGTTTCAAATTGGAAAGCACTTTAATACGCGCGGTAATACTGTCACCCGCGGTTTTTGGAAGCGTCATAGAGTCATGTAGGATACCGTCTATTCGATACCTCACCAACACTTGGGTTTCCATGGGTTCGATGTGAATGTCGGAAGCGTTTTGCAAAATGGCGTGTTTGAGCAGAGTGTCGATAATCCGCACCACGGGCAAATCCTCGGCCATTTTCTTTAGGTCCTTGGGATTGATATCCCCTCCTTCGGGATTCTCGGCGATACTTTTGATGGTGGCGGTATCAGTTTGAATAAGATCACCGAATTCGGCCTTGAGGCTTTTCTGATACTGAAGAAGAACGCTTTTGATGGACTGACTGTCGGAAAGGCGGGGCAAAATCTTGAGATGAACTTTCTTTTTGATAAGGTCAATGGCCGTCAGGTCATCGGTATCGAGCATGGCCACTTCCAAATTGCCTCCATCCTTGCGAAAAGCCACAATATTGTGACTTCGGGCAATCGGCTCGGGTATTAGAGAAAGCACTTCAAACTCGATTTTCTGCCCCTTTAGATCAACAAAAGGAATGCCTAAAATATAGGCTTGCATCTTGCGCAAATCGTCATCGGTCATCTTGCCCCGCGCCACTAGCACGGCCCCGATGCTCAATTTTTTCTGTTCGGCTTCTTTTTCTGTTTCCTCAAAATCGGCCTTGGAGACCAGGCCGGAATCTTGAATAAAATCCCGAAGTTGTTTTTCTTCGATGAACATATTCTTGTCCGTAATTATAGCAGAAAAGCCTCCAATTTTTTCCACACACCATCGAATACGGAGGGTTTATCGAGAATCCACAAAAGTAGAAATCTTATACTCGTTCTGAGCAAACAACACAAAAATCAGTATTGCGTATTTTTACCCATCTTCATTTAATTATTTACCAGCCAATTAATCTCCTCTACCAGTAAGTTATAAGCCTGATCGTTTACAAACTTTGGATGATTTTTCTCCAAATCTTTAATGATTGCTCTGCCAAGAACCTTATCCAATCTTTCTTCCAGTTTCTCGATCCTTTTCGTCACTTTTGGCTTTTCCGGAAGCCTCTCTTCCAAAATTTCAATTCGCTTTTCAAGCTTTATGGCTTTCTCCAATTTTTCAACTATTTCATTCTTGACGGCCTTTTTTGTAATCCAACCCAACACAAAAGCTTTCTCCACGTCGTCAATAACGCTTTGAGGTGTAACGATAAGGGCAATTGTTGCGGAAGTACTCGCAGTGTTGCCTGCTTTATCGGTAGCCTGAAAATGAATCGGGTAAATGCCAAGTGCCTTAGATGAAGTATCTACAACAGCGCCGGAAATAAACACAGCATCGTCAAACTTTAATTCTGATGAGAAAACTCCGGACAAGTCGTCGGTCGAAGTGGCCAGGAGTGTAAGTAAAGTACCTCGCACGTATTCACCCGCCGTTGGAGAACTCAAAGAAACCGTTGGCGCGGACTTATCAATCGTAAGATTAAGCGTTTGCTCCGGTTCGTCGTTCCCAGCTTTGTCGGTGGAGAAAAACACGAGTGTGTGCGAACCTTCGGCAGAAACTAAAATCGGTGTTGTCGAATCGTATGTTTTGAACCCTTGATTGTCCAAATTATATTTCGTCTCCAAAACTCCGGAAGTTTCACCTTCACGACCGACGATAATTGGGTCAACCGACGAAAGAGACACGCTCACATCGCTCCTGTAAAACCCGTCCTGCCCAAACACGCCTGAAATTGTAGAAGTTGAAATCGGCGCTAGCGCGTCCTTTGCTTCTTCATTAGTAAGAATAGCTGACGGCAAAATAGTTTCCGGCTTCCCCTCACCTGTACTGTCGAAAGATATCACCGGTACCCCGCCTGATCCCGTAATCACCTGTCCACTACCACCCGTGGTTACAGGTATGTTTATAAAAGCCGTCGTTTGTCCCGCTTGCCCGTTAACAATAATCTGGTCTTTCAGAGTAAAAGTGCCGTTACCCGTACCTTTAAGATTTATCGTGTAAGTCTGACCCTCGTCATCCGGAAGAAAGACGAACTTGTGCTCACCCATCACATGATAATCCGCCCCCGCGATATCGTTTTGAATGCTGCCGTCTGAAGCGATGCCCGCACGATTGCCCGCCTGATCAGTAATTTCTATGGCAACCGGACTGAAAATTTGATACCAGTGGCCTTCCAGTTGGCATTTTGACGGGTCGCTATCGAGAGTGCTTTTAGTGATGATATTGCTACCTACGGCCAAACTGCTACCCGAGATAATGTTCACAATCTTTTGACGAATCCCGTCCGCGCTCGGCATTTTACCGTGGCTGGCTTTGACAGCATAAAAAACGTGGTCGCTACTCACGGGTAACTTATCTGAACTACCCAAGGGAACAGTACCATCTCCGGAAACTTCTGCGCCCGCATCAAAACTGGTTTTGTTACCTCCCAGAAATGACCTGCTTTGATATTCATATACTTTACCCACCGTTCCACTTTTGCACCCTACAATGTTATAAAGATCTATATTAGCAGTTCTTAAGTCATAGCCATCAAATCCCGGGGAATGCAAAGCCTGAGCGTTATCGATCGCCATACTATTTGCCGAAAAATTATTCTTTAGCCTATTATAAGTTTCACTAAAATTTAGGTCTTTAGCATCGGGAACATTCATAGTATCCGAATCCCAATTTGAGTAATGATAAAAACTTCCATAAACATTGTAGTATTCATTTGAGGGAGCAAGGTCATATAGTACGGGAAGATTTTGAGAAACTTTTTTCATTTCATCGTCAGCCAAAAAAGGAATGCCAAAATTGTCTCCTTGGAGCAAAACCTTGACCGCCTTGGGCGCGCCGAGATTCGGCACACCCACAAACACCGCTTTGTCGATGTGATGAGCGGTCGGGTTTTCCATCACATACTTTTTTACCAAAAGCCCGCCGGTGCTATGAGCGATGATGTCCACCTTATCACTTCCCGTCAGCGCCATGATATCGGCAATCTTCTGCTTCAGCGCGTCAACGTTGGTCTTGCCGTCGCTAAAAACTCCAGTTACGCCGTATCGCCAGTCATAGGGAAAAGTAAAAAGAGTTGAGGTGGCGGAAGTGCCTTCGAAGTATTCTTGGGACTGGAGTTCCTGAATAAGTCCTGCGGTGTAGTCGAAGTTAATCAAAAATTCAGGCGTACCTGTTGCCCTACTTATTACTTTGCCCAACGTCAAACCCACCTCTGAAGGAGTCAAATCAACCTTAAATTGCAACGGGTCCATAAACTGATCACCAACATCAGTAAAGTTACGTCCCAAATCCAACCACAATTTCTCGTTCCCTTTACTCAAATCTGTCCCCAATATCCCCGGCACAATCAACACTGGAACTTTTTCACTTTGCTTCTTGTTGGTAAAAGTACAATCAATCGAACTGAAAGAGCGGGTGGTAATAACCACACCTCCCGGAATCGAAGAGGTTTTTACACTCGGATTACTACTGGCACATACCACGCCCGTGTTTTGCCAACCGACCGTAGGATCCTCGGTGATGATGTAACGGTCTCCGTTTGAAGCAAAATTCGAATAAAAAACCGAACCTAAACCGTTTACCGTTTCAAGGTTCACCTGGTCGTCAATATGCGGAGTTGGATCACCGACAGAATACGCCTTAATTTTAAAATTAAAGTTACCGTCCCCGCCGACACTATTTTTGTTAAGATTAATATCAAAAAAAGGAACCAGAATGGCTGCGTGGGAAGAATAATGGAAAAAAAGCGCGCAGAAAATAAAAAAGAGAAAGACAAACTTTTTCCTCATTTATTTTTGATTAGAAACTAATTCCATGACGCATGTAAAACATAATATAAAAAAGACCAGATAAAATCAGGAAACTACCAAGAAACAAGAAGGGAAGAAATTTGTTGCGTGACCTAAAACTGAAGACTGTCAACCCAAGCAAACCCAATAATTCAATAAATAATGCCAATAGCAAGTACAGAGGGTGGTCTACAAAAACCTGTTGCTTCACAAAAAGCGTAACTAGAGGTAAAAAGTCCCTGCCCAAAAAACCAGATATCAACAGCAGTAAAAAAGAAAATAAAACCTCCGGTACTATAAACATCGAGAGTGACACCCACAACCAAATTTTTTGAGCTTTTCCCATAAAATTTACAGTTCTAAAATTAGAGCGGCTTAATCCTCTAATTCTACTCCGTCACCGTGGGAAAACTACGACCGAATGGGGATAACTCCTACAAACCCGCCATTTCTTACACCGTCGCCCGCACCCCAACGAAAAAGGTCTCCTAACAAACATATGTTCGTTAGGAGACCTTTGAAGAAGCACCCTGTCTAAACCAAAACTTAACAGTTTACTGATTTACCTTAAACTCCACAAAAAAAGTTGAACCCTTCCCCTCTCCTTCGGATTCGGCCCAAATTTTCCCGCCCTGGGCTTTGATCATCTCTTTAGCAACGTAAAGTCCTAAACCGGTGCCCAAAATATTAAATTTGGAAGCGTCCTCTGCGCGACTAAACTTCTTAAACAAATAAGGCATGGTTTGAGGCTTGATGCCTACGCCGGTATCTTTGATGGCAATGCGCACAAGTCCTTTATCTTTTTCTGAAACAAGACCCATTTCAATTCCGCCTTTAGGAGTGTATTTGATGGCGTTGTCCAAAAGATTGCCGATAATCTGCTTTACCTTGCCCCTATCCCCGCTCACATTGACCGACTCGGAAGCGAGCGAAAGCGTGATCCCGAGACCTTTTTTCTCAATAGTGGGTTTCATTTCCATTGCCACTTCTTGGGCCAAAGCGTTAAGGTCAAAAATGCTTATGTCGTACTTCATTTTCCCTTGCTCTATACGCGACACGTTGAGGAAATCTTCAACGATGACCACGAGCGACTGACTGGATTTGAAAATGGTTTCTATCGGCTCCGACAATTGTTTAGGCACTTCGCCGTAGTCCCCTTCCATAATTAGAGAAGTATAACCCTTGATAGCAGTCAGCGGCCCGCGGATTTGGTGACTAGCCAGGGATACGAATTCTGATTTCAGTTGGTCAAGTTCCTTAAGTCGCTCGTTCGCTTTTTCCAAAGCTTCTTCCTGTTTCTCAATTTTTTCCCGCTGTTCCACTTCCTGAACAACAGTCCGCATGAGAAAAATACCGACAATTACCGTGATTGAAAATAGAATTAGATTGCTTATAAATTCCGTCCGATTTACCGCAACAAGAGCGCGGATAATAATAAAAATCCACAGCGAGAAGACGAACAGCTGGGTGGCAATGACTTTTATGTTCAGCAGTTTGTAGCGAACAATGGCGTACGTGGTAAAGATAACAAAGGGCAGAAAAAACAGTGGAGCAAGAGGAATTAAGGATACGTTAAGGAAAAGGGCGGGCAATACCAGATTGAATACCGTGATAAAAACAAAAGTGATTATCGTACCTACGAGCACAAAAACGAACTGTTGTTTTTCCCCTGTCTTGGCCTGCTTTGTCTTTTTTACAAGTAAAGCTATTCCACCTGCGACCAACATGAGAGCCGTAAACACAAAAAGTCCTATGCCTTGGCCAACTATGGCCTTTGTCGTTTCCCCTACCGGAGCGATATCGCCTATGGCTACAAAAACATATGGGGAAAGGGTCGCCAAAGAGGTTAAGACGGTAAGCGGAATAAAAAAATATCTCACCCACTTGCCCAAAACAATCTTTTCAGCGGGAAACACATAAAACAAATAGAACATCGAAAAAGCGTGCCAACAAGCGAAAAAAATCGTCAGACGAAGCGTCCACAAAATTTCGACTGCAGTTCTTACGTGTCCGCTAAAATAATTTGTGACGGCATACAAGATGGTCACCAGAGAAAAAGCGAAAAAGGCTTGATTGGTGGCATTCCTTACGTCTCTTAAAAAAACCAAAAACCCCAGTATGGAAACTGTGACTACGGTAATCCCGAGAGAAATGAGGTCTGGGTTTATCATACGCGTTCAATAACTGATTCAATATAATAACGACGAGAAACAGCAGAAGGTGGTTTAGCATAACCTATACGAAACAAAAACCCTATCTCCTGTCCCGCCTTAAGGGTAAAAACCTCGCGGAAACCTTCGTATGTTTCCAGTAAAAGCTTTCGGTGTTCCTCAGACAAAGGATTGTTTTGATCGTTTTTCACTCTCAAGGCCAAAAACAAAGCTCCGGCTAGGGGCTGTATAAACAGGCCCAGACGCGTGGCATTCAACCAAAAACGCTGAAAATTTCTACCTAACTCAAAAAAGGATGGGGCGTTGTGCCTTGGTAAAACGACAGCCCCCACACATCCGCATGTTCGATACACTTCTGCATTTGCTTCGGTCACTTTTTTGCTTACCATGCCGGTTTTATTCATTTTCTCCAGACGATTCCACTTACTTACCATTTTAAACATAAATTCCGCCGGTTTAGGCAACTCAAATGTTTTCACAAAAAACCCGCTTCTCGTTAGACTGTCTTGCTTGTTCGTCCACGATACATGTTTAAAGAAAAAATCGTGAACGGAAACATTTTCGAGAAGAACTTTTTCTCCCTGACTGGCTAAAATGGCAACTCTATTTTTTGATCCCTGATCTTCTACAAAATGTAAGGAGGTATTTTGGAAAAAACTTTCATCTTTAACAAATGCCCTCAAACCATCGTCACATTTAGACTCATACGACTTCCGATTAGTCGCCCTGCTGTAAATGGCTCCATACAAAGACATGTCGCCTGACACCGAAGCCTCTTTCTTAAAAGTAACTCTGGACACCAAATCCCGTTTTGAACTTTCGGGAAACTCGGAAATTTCCGTCTTATATCCGTAACAGGCGGCCGCGATCACCATATTTTCGCAAAAAGCTCCCTGGGAAAAGGCTGATGCCCAACCATTGATATTGTACAGGGAAAGGTCCCTATCGGAAACATTCATGACCTCAAGAGTTACGTCATCCAAAACCCGAACCTTCCAGGGCTGACTGTTTTCGCCGGAAGGGGCCGTGATACCAGCCTTTATTATCTTTCGCAAGTATGGAGGTAAAGCGTTATTTTCACGTTTGAATACACGAACATAGCTGTCGACAGAAAATTTGTAGGAGTAACAAGATTCTTTAGTGTTCTCGACTTCTTGACGCTTAGGATCGCGAAGACAGCTGAAAATAGCGCCATTCATCAAGACAGGTTGCGTCCACTGGGAACGAATGGGGACAAAAAGCATAAACCAGCCATTAAGATTATCGTACTCAACGACCGTTTTAGCAACCGTCTCCGCTTGAGCATCAAAAACATCTTTTTCTCCGAACGACAGGTGGTGTTTAAATTTTGAGTGAAACAAAATATCTATTGAATTTGATTCAAAATACTTTTCCAAAGAAAGGGCTGAACCTCGATACAAAAATACCCTAGTTTTTTCCTCGGAAGAGCAGGCTTTTTCCTTTTTTATAAAATTTGAGTCTAGACTGTCTATATATTGAGCTTTTACCCCGACAGACTCAAGGTTATTTTTTGCCGCAACAAGCGACTCCGCGGAGTTATCAATCCCTATGAAAGAAATTGGTCTTCCGTTATTAGATGTTAGAGCAAGAGTACTTATCACTTGTCTCTCAATCTCCATTGCCCCACACCCGGCATTTACCAAAACAAGACGGCCGTTAGACAAGTCGCCGTTGATTTTCTCTATCAAGGTCGTCCTAATTTGTTTTAGAAGATCGGGAAACTTCCATTGTTCTATCTCGAGAAGGTCTTGTTGAAGGATGCGCTCCCACTTGCCTCCACGGAGGTGAAAGTCGGAAAGCTCGAGAAGCCGGCTTCCCTCAATCGAGGTGCGTTCTCTAAAAAGCCACCGGACAAATTTAGGGAAAGTATATAAAGCACGAAAAAATTTTATATTTTCCTCCAAAGCATATCGGTTCTCACACTTTCCGCTTGCCTTAAGCTCCTCCAAGTCGGCAAGAATTTCATCAAGCTGTTCTTTCTTTTGCAGTTTGGTAAGCGAAGGCATAACACACTTATTTTAACACAAAAATAACCTATTATTTGCACCGCTCGCCTCCCGAAAGCAGGCTATCCAAGGCAATAACTCCACGATCTGACTCAACTGGCTGACCAAGCAAAATCTTTCTGACACAGTACGCCACAGATGCTCCGCTTATCATCGCCGCTCCTCCCAACTGGGGCCACGACACGATAGTTTTACCTATTTCACCAAGAGACTCACGCATACGAGCCGTCACATTTTCGGCACCAATATGCTTGGTAATCATCTGTCCGATTCCAACCTTATCAAGTTTCGAAAGCATTTCATAAGAAACCTTACCCATACGACCGTGAAAAAAAGCCGTCTCTGTATCAAGATCGTATCGTTCGATATCAACCACGCTACCGTCACCGTTGTCAGCCGCCATCACAACGGGCAACCTATGCCTCTTCGCCTGTTCCCTGATCAGATACTTAACACCAAGATTGTCCAGTTCATCTACAACAATATCAAGCTTGGGAGTACCATTTACCCCCACCAAAAACGAGACAATGTTTCCTTTATGCAAACCGTCTGTAAAAAGTTCAATATCCAGGTAGGGGTTAATTTCATAAAGCATGCGTGCCGTAAGAACCGCTTTATTAAGCCCGAGATTGTGCACGTTACCCAAAATCCTATTGGTGTTAGAAAGCGCAAGTCTATCCATATCGGCAAGTTTAAAATACGAACCGCCACCGGAAAGCGCGAGGGAAACCGCAACAGTACTCCCCACACTAAGACCGCCAATACCTATAACCGCTGAAGCGTACTTTTCTTGTTCTTCTTGTGTGATCAAATTTCTATTTCTGGCCGTGCGGAGCTTCAAAAATTCAGACTTGTCCAATAAGTGAACAACTTTTGAAAGCCATGGGTAATATACCCAAAGCCCGCGTCGGGAAAGTGGCAATTCACGATTAAGTCGTTTTTTGTAAGAATCAACGCTTTTTTTGAAATCAGCGGAAAAAATTTCACCTGGATGATCCACGGCATACAATTCAGAAAGTTGTTCCGCGAAGTCATCAGAAACGGCGCGTATCTCTCCGTTCTCAAAAAGACCTTCTAATGCAAGCTCGTCATTTTTTTTCGCCAAATCTAAAAAAATTGGCTTCGAATTTTTTCCATCCATTCTCTGTTTGATGTATTTTTTAACGTCCATCTTGTTTTATCTCTCTATGTACTTAGGTTTGAGACCTGGCCTGAAATATTTTTCGTGCTGGTACGACCACAGACGAACACGGGGGCGGAGATCTTTCGAGGTGTGGGCTACCGCGTCCGCGTATTCTCTGTTGACTTCTTTCATCTTTTGAAAAATAGTCCTTGAAAGCTCTTTCGTGTCGACGTGCTCCGGTAAAACGTTCGGGGCAAGCTCAATATGCACGCTGAGAATTTGTTCTTTGGAACCTGTTTCCGTCTTGATCATGGTAAATTTTCCGGTCAACAATCGCAAATACTTGCCATGTTCGAGAGCAACTTTGATATTTTCCGGATAAATATTGGCCGCGTAAAAAATAATGGTTTGGTCGCTCCTACCCTCGAGAGAAACAAACGGCAATTTCCAGACCGGATATCCGGCGCTTTTAATGCTTTTTCTCCAGTCCGGAAAGTTTTTTGAAAGAGCTTCCTCCATGGAATTAAACGATACCACCCGACCACTATCCTTTAGATTAAACCGGACAAGCGGAATACCGCTCTCTGAAGTGAACAACAAATCTTTGTTTCCTGTTGTTTCGATAAAACGCGATAATGGGTTGTACTGAAATAACGAAGGAGTTGTGTCGGTGTCGACGAGCCCGCGCCTTGCCTCAGGGTTGGCATTAAACATTTTTCTCGCCATAATACTCATGGGAGTTTCCTGTGCCATCAAAAGCATTTCGGAAGAACCATAGGTACTTATGAAAGAAAAAGGGTCCTTTGTTCCGGCAACCGAATGTACATATTCCCTCCACTCTTCACTAAATCCTTCACTGCAAAAAAGCGCTCTAACTTTTTTCTTTAAAAAAGAGAGCTTGGCGTCAAAAGCCGACTCCAAAACATCCTTAACAAAAAACGGGTGCCCGACAAGGACAACTTGTTCGAAATCCGGCGCTAGAAATTCAAGAGCACGAAGTACCTCTTTTTTATTATTGCCCGCACTGACACATGACGTATTTTTATAACCGGCCGACAAAAGCCACGTAGGCAAGAGGGTCGCCACGCCCGACACATATACACCCATTGGGAAGCAGATAACTATCAATGTTTTGAAGGAGTGAATAAAAAAAAGATGTCTGTATATCAAATCATGCAACAGAACAGCTTCTATATCTTGCTTGTGACTACGTGGCCAAAAAGTGGGTGTACCCGAGGTGCCGGAACTTACGGCGATAATGCTTGAAGGTGAAAGCGTGCCGTCAAACGAACGTTCTTTTGCAGAATAAGCTTTGATGTAATTGTTTTTATCGGTAACCGGAACTTGAGAAAAATCTTCGAGAGTTGTGATTTTTTCATGGTCGACCCGATGTTTTTTGAGAAAGGCTTTATAAGCAGGCACGCGCTTAGCCACAACGTGAAAAAGTCGGAGGGCTCGCTCCGCGCCCTTTTTTTCCCAAAAGGAAGGTTTTTCTATACGAAGTACTTTCTCGAAAAAAATGCTTTCCTTTTTTAGAGGATGATCCGGCTCTTTGATAAAAAAAGGTAAAACAAATTTTTTATCGTGTGACATGGCAAACTCCAGAGTTAAAGTAACTTAATGGACTGCAAAAGTGAGTCCAAATTCTTAGCAATCGATCTGTCACTTTCTATTTTAGCTACATGTTCTCTGGTTTTTTTGTACAGAGCAAGGGTTTCTTTGGAAAGTTTGTCCTTAATTTTGGCGCAATCCGCCGCTTGTGAAAGCGTAACCATTTCTATGGCAAGAACAACGTAGGCATGTTCTATCACGGTAGCGGCGATAAGGGCAGCATCCGTTCCCATACTAACCACATCTTGATTGTCGGCATTGGTTGAAATAGAGTGAATAGACTGAGGAAAAGCTAAAGTTTGACTGCGAGCGGTCGTTGAGGTCGCGACAAACTGAAGACCTTGAAGTCCCAGCGTCAACCCCGGAATGTTGAGATTTAAAAACGGCGGAAACTTGCCATTCGTTCGATGATTGAGAAAAAAAGCGATACGACGTTCAGAAAGCATAGTAAGCTTTACTAAAACCATTTTGAGCTGGTCTACCACAGTCGCAACCGCTTCTCCATGGAAATTTCCCCCGTGCAAAAACAAACCGGATTCATAATCTATAACGGGATTATCGGTGACAGAATTCATTTCAACGCGAATTACTTTTTTGGCACGATCTATAGTTTCCAGTATGGGACCCAAAATTTGGGGTATGCACCTTATAGAATAGACATCTTGCACCATCTCGGGAATCTCCCGAAGTACTTCGGTAACAGCATAATTTTCGCTTAGAACCGAACGCCTCCTAAGAAGCTTTGAGGATGAGAGTATAGATCGCAATTGTTCCGCCACCTTCCGCTGTCCATCATGAGGTCTAACTTCGTTAATTTTTTTTGAAATACAATCATCAAAACTGTTCACGCACTCGATGGAAAAAGCTCCCGTAAGAACCGCAAGCCTTATTATATTTTCCGCTTCAGACAAAAGAAGGGTCGAAACCCCCGTCATCACGGCAGTACCGTTTATGAGAGAAAGACCCTCCTTTGGCTTTAAGACGTACGGTGGAATATTTAACTCCTTAAAAACTTTGGCTGCGGTTTGTTTCTGGTTATTAAAAAAAACTTCTCCTTCACCTATAAGAGCAAGCGCAATATGGGCCAACTGCACCAAGTCCCCGCTTGTCCCAACTGCCCCGTGCTCTGGTACAACAGGAATAATCCTACGGTTAATAAATGTCATGATTCTTTCCGCAAGCTCCAAGGAAATTCCGGAGTGTCCCTTAACCAAGGTATTGAGACGAACAATCATTGAAGCCAAGACGTACTGAGACTTGATAGGCTGACCCATACCAACGGCGTGGCTCCTGACAAGATTTTCCTGAAGCTCAAGTAATTGATTCTTGCCAATAATATGTGATGCCATCGGACCAAAACCGGTATTGACTCCGTAAATGATTTGCGAATCTAAATTCTTCTCCAAAAAATTTCGACAAGCGACGACCGAGTTCACCGCTTTCTTGCTTATGGAAACTCTCACACTCTTATCGGAAACAACCCGAAAAACGTCTTCCTGCGTAAGGCTGTCTCCGTCAAGCTGGACCACACTGTTCTGATTTTCTTTCATGAGCGCGAGTTCGCCAAAATTCATTTCAGTCTTTGAGAATAAGGCCATAACAGTATAGCACCAAACGACTAGCCGAAAAACCCCTCGGTTTATGAAAGGCAGAGGGGTTTTTGGTCTAGAAAACTGGACAGCATTTCAAAATTTTTCGAGCAAACGTCTCAATTTTTCAATCTCCGAAGTTGCCTTTCTTCAATATGATGCATATGTATTCTTAAAAGTTATTAGATCAAATTTGTTCTTAAGCGGAAAATTCAATACGTTGTAATTAGTAAAAATGACAGATTTAGATGAAGGTTTTACAAGAGAAATGGTTTTTCGAGAGATGTCGTTGGCAACGGTAACGACCGGGTTAAACGTTTTTCACTCATACATTCTGTCTTCCTTGAATTCAGTATTCTAAGTTAACTCTACATCCAACAAAAAATATATCAACAAAACTTTAGAAAAACAACGTAAAAGTTTTTGGGCAAATCCACACCCACCTTCGTGGTTGTCATAACTTTTAAGTTAAGAAGTTGTGGATAAGACGTTGACAAAAACTGGATAGTGGAAAATGAGGGAGAAAACTAGTGTTATTTATAGGCAAAACGGCGCAACTTGACGAGGGATTTATAGCGGGTTCAAATGTTGACTTTTTGTTGACTTTGCCCTATAATTGTAACTAGAGCTGTTTGACGTTTAGAAGAAATCTTCACTACGAGCAAAAAGCTAAACTCGGAGTCCCTTTACAGGGAACTCCACAACAAAAAGGAAAAAATTGAAAAAATTTCTCTGCCTGCTCATCGCAGGCTTGCAGTTCCTTGTTGTGGGGGTCAACTCCGCAACAAACCCTCTTCCCGACTCGCTCGGGATTGGGGAAAACTTCCCGCCAAAAAACCTTTGGCTGGACTGTGCTGTATTCAGAAAGTATACAGACAGTTTCGGCCGAACGGGATTTTCCCGAGTCTCTGGTACTTTCGCCCCAATCGACCCGAGCAAGGGAAACCTAACGGAAATTGCAAGCGACGCTCTTGCAAATCTGGCTTGGTCGTTTAAACCATCGGGGGGCGGAGCAGAAGAATACCAGATAGGAATTTCTTTGCGGGCCGAACTGGCCCCGAAAAAATTGCAGGCTTTTGCTAGCCAAAGAATTCCTGGAGCCCAAAACTCATTCAAACTTCGGGATGGAAAAATCCCGGAGGAGCTCCTTAAGGTGCATTTGGGGTACCAGGATTACCTCCCCTACTATGTGCCTGGCCTCACGGAGGTGACCGTAACCGTGAGATCCATCCTAGTGGAAAACGGGGTTGAGGTGCACCGTGGCACAATTTACGATGCCACCTCATCAAACGGGGTCTCTGACCCTACCTGTAACCTCTACGTAGGGCAGCCAAGTTACTTCGGCCCCGACGTACTCCAGCTTCAATCTTTTTTCGTCGTTCCGGAGCAAATAAGGAACGCACTGGGAAAAATGGAGAGGAGGGAGGGTGAAATCACTCTGCGGGCCGGAGCTTTCTGGAAGCGATACGACCTAAGCACAGGGGTGAGAATCGCCTCAAGCGAGGATGCTGTTCCTCCGAGGTTGAGTATCGCCCCGGTGATACTAGAGGCCTCCCGCCAGGCGCTCATCACTCCCGTCACGGGAGTAAAAATCTCGATCACGGCCGCTCTCGGAGCCGTCGTGACCATCGAGTACGCCGATGCAATCGGCGGTCCGTGGAAGGTTCTCACGGTTACGGACTCCCAAGAGTTCGTAGACGTGGCCCTTCCTGGGCAAAGGTTCTACCGAGTCAAGCTCGGGGGGGACTAATCTTCTTCTAAACGTTCGAGCAAACCCCTATCACTTTGGTAGGGGTTTTTCATTTAAAAAAACTCCCCGTTTCGCTTAGCGAAACGGGGAGTTTTTTTTAAAATTCGTTAAACTCGGGAGCGGCTATATGAACCTCAAGCTGGATGGGAACTGTGCGGACAACCGGAACTCCGAGTGAATCGGTGCCCGTACCCGTAATTACCATATTGTAAGTTCCGGGATTAACCACTCTATCAGCTGAAACTCCGAAATCAAGACCGGTCAGATACCCGTTACCTCCCAAGTAAGGAATGGTCGCGCTCCCGTTGCCGCTCGGACTTACCAAAGCCGAGGTGCTTACATCGTAGAAGTTACGCTTGAGAGAAACGGGGGAGGTATTGACGACACCGGTTTTCGCGGGCAAGGGAAGCGACGGAATTGATAGAACGATGGGACTTGAACAACCGTTGTTTAAAATGGTTACACGCGTATTTTTGGTCTTGGCGGTTGCGCCGACAAAAGTCATCTTAAGCCTGCTTGGGTTGGCAATCAAAGCGAAATCGCAAGGAGCAGGCGTGCTGTCACTAACGGCAACCTGGTTTGAGCAATCCCCAACCTGGGTTAGAGCCGAACCGGAACTGTTTCTAATATATACATGACCATATTTTGTACCAGGTGTGGCATACAAAACATTTACCGGATTGACCAGAGAGCCGTTCAAAGGTGAGTCTCCTGTCCAAACATAGGTGTCACCTGGCGCGAGACTTCCCAAAGGGTTCGACGCGGTCCACGTTACCGCGCTCGGGCTGGCCAAATCAACCGTTGTCGGGGAAGCGGAGCAGGTTATGGGAGGGAGCTCGGTAGTACAAGAAGGCACAGTGCCAACAAGAGGAGATGAAGGGGCTTCAGAACTTTCCCGTTCCGGTGTTACGCTTTCATCCATTGAAGTAACTTGGTAACTATAAGATGTGCCGGCAGTAAGTCCACTTCTGATATACGGACTGTTCACAAGTTTATCTACCTCTGTAAGGTTGTCGTAAATTTTATAACTCGTAGGAACTGCCCCGGAAGAAGGGGGGTCCCAACTTAAAGTAATAGAGCCATTACTGCCACTTGAACACGTTGTTTGTACGCTTACATTTTGAGGTGCATTAACAGGAGGACATGGCTGACTTACCACTGTACTTACGTAATTGCTTTGCGCTGACTCTACCGCCCCGTCATAAGAACTAATTTTGTAATAGTAAGTGTTACCGGCAATCATTCCCCCACTCACATCCGTATAGTCAACAGGGTTGCCCGAGTAAACATAACCCGCAGAGGGAGCAGGTCCGGTCACTTCGGTATAAGTTCCATTAGGTGTAGATGAACGGTATACTCGATAACCGTCGGCCAAGAAAACGGGGTCCCAAGTGAAACGGGCTTTGGCTCCACAGGCCGCTGTTTGAGGGGTAATGTTTGGCGGTACATTTTCCGGCGGTACGATAATACTAACCGTGTCGGAAAGCGTGTTGGCATCAACGGCACTACCGCAAAAAATTTCAAAGTTGTAAGTACCCACATCTTGCACGAAAACAGAATAAGTTCCCGTAGTCGTCATATTGGTGGTGTTGGGCGATCCCGCCCAGTAGCCAGAGGCATTACAACTGTTAGGGAGGAGATTCTGCCCGCTCCACGTGAGAGTGTGCCAAGAATATTTGCTGGCTGTAAGTGTGGGGGCTTGACCATCGGCAAAAATTTCAACAAACGCCGTAGGACATGCCACGGAGGGCAAGGCTGATGAAATAGTCCCCCATCTCTCTCCACCTGGGCCGATAACTCGAACTTGATAACTATAAGTTGTCCCTGAGGTAAGCCCGCTATCCACCGCTCTTAAAGAAGAGATGGATGCCACCGCATCAATAACGCCCCATCCCGAGTCAACAGCAGAATACGGTCGGCGACTTAGTTCATAGGTAGTAGTGGGTCCGGGAGGAGAAGCCTGGGCATACCCAAGATTTATACTAGGCGTCGAAGCACCACAAGATGCCTGTGTAGCGCCCGTATTAGTTGGAGGTGGAGGTAGATTAACAACAGCTATGGTCACCGTAACCGTCGCGGTAACCGAACCGCCAGGGCCTGAACAGTTGACTGAATAGGTTACGGGGCCGGTTTGAGAAACCCCGGAAGCATTATTACCCGAAGTGGCGTTGCCGGTATTGAAATTTGTTCCAGTACAACTGGTAGCTCCCACCGATCCCCACGTAATCAAAGGTGTACCTCCGGAGGCGACCGGATTAGGCGATGCGGAAATGTTTGCGACAGGTCCCGTGCACGCGGACTGAATCACAGAAACCACCGTACTGAAGGAAGACCCGTTGGCGTTGACTGCTTCGAGTTGGTAGTAGTAAGTACCTACCGAAGGAATGACAGAGTCGTTGAATACGCTGGTGACGTTAGCGGGAGAAGCTAGTGGTAATTGACCGTAT